>Ga0209083_1000655_pt1 | contig 48604 bp, 53 predicted proteins | sample AM7aDNAmetaG_FD_184132 | JGI IMG/M metagenome (GOLD analysis project Ga0209083, IMG submission 184132) | Freshwater microbial communities from Finland to study Microbial Dark Matter (Phase II) - AM7a DNA metaG (SPAdes) (version 3) | ecosystem: Environmental > Aquatic > Freshwater > Lake ...
TCATGTACAGCGTTTTTTCTTAACAAAGGAAAATAATAAAGGACACTCATTCAAACTATCCTGTGTGTCTGTGCTTTGCAAAATGGTATAACCCAACAAGTAACTATTCGATATTAAAAACGCTGTATTTCCGAATTTAAAGGAATTGATAAGGGACCCGAAAAGAGTTGATTTTAGCCAACAACGAAAGGTTTTACAGTAGTGGGCATTGGATTCTAGCGTATAGATAAAATCAGTGCTACATTCACATGCCTGATTCGCAAGTTGTTTCAGCGACAGCAATCCTCATTATGGTAAAAACCCTCTTGCAAGGGCGGGTTAGGTGCGCATCCCAACAGACTTGACGCTTACTTGAACGTTGACGCGCACCGTAACCCGCCATCCAAACGCTTGTGACCGACCAATAACATTCGGCGGAACCCGGCCTTAGGTTCCGCCCTTGGATTTATTAGCATTCGGCGCAATGCGCGAGTACGCTGCGCCCTACCGCGTTGGGCGACGTACACGACCATTGATACTGTTGCCGGGGAACGCGGATAATGGAAAATGGAAATGGGTATTGTTGGAGGATAAAGCTTAATGAGAATGTTCCAACCCCTTACTTGTGGTTTGATTCGGCATTCGGCACAATCCGCGGCGAAGCCGCTATAGCGCGCGGGCTGAATAAGGCCGCCGCTATTGGGTTCCGCGGCGCAGTACCAGAGAAACCTGGAATCCAATATTCAGTACCTAGCGAAGAGATTGGAAAACGGAAGCTACCGCGCCAATGAACCCAATCGGTGGCATAATGTATTTGCCTAATGATTTTGCTCGACGCGAAGGCGAGCACAACCGAGAAACCGGATGCAGGAAAACTGCACGTCCGGGTCTGTGCGGGGGCATCGGGTAACTGGCACACCCTACCGTAAGAGCCTGCTTTCCTGAGTGCATGAAATCAATTGCGCAAGAAAAATATTGAAACCAGACCACACAAAGAAGTATACATCCATGAACGAACGTGAAGGGAGAGAAGTTTCTACGATTAGACAGTTTTTTTGGGTGTCTACAGATAGACACTTTTGTCTAATAGTAGACAGTTGCCGTCTAATTAGATCGTCAGGCATCAGCAGAGTCGGAAATGACAGATATGATTGTCAAGGGGAGAAATAAAATGGGCTTGATCAAATTAATGACAGGGAAATTACACAGAGTTCGTGTAACAAAATCTGACATACATTATATCGGAAGTATTACCATTGATTCCGAATTACTGAATAAAGCAAATATCATTCCTTTGCAGGAAATTGAGGTTGTAAATATCTCTAACGGAAACAGATGGTCAACATATGCTTTGCCGGGAAATCCTTCATCCGGCGAAATATGCCCGAACGGCGGAGGGGCACTGCTTTGTAGTCAGGGAGATATTCTGATAATTTTTTCTTATAGTTATATAAATCAGGATGAATTAATGAATAACGGACACAAAGCCAGAACATTGGTTTTTGACGATAATAACGTATGCATATCCGTAATAGAACAGAATTTATCGGATAATAACGGACGGCTGATTTATGAATGCAATGAAGTCAGTCACTCAAAATGAGCGGATAAAATACAGCGTTTTTAATATCGAATAGTTACTTGTTGGGTTATACCATTTTGCAAAGCACAGACACACAGGATACTTTGAATGAGCGTCCTTTATTATTACCCTTTGTTAAGAAAAAATGCTGTACATAAATACAAACCGGGACTCCTTGCGATGTGTTGGCATCTAGGCCATCCAGATTAGGAAGATGTTTCAACAAAACCCAGAACGTCGTCGTTCCGGCATGGATCGCCGGAACCTAGGCTCCATGGACGGCGGGGCTTTGGGCATCCATGCAATCTGAATTCCGGCGGTCCATGCCGGAATAGCTGAAGGATATTCCTAATCAGGTACATCTATGAAAAGAGTATATGAGTAGAAATAAATCATTATGTACAGCGTTTTCATCTTTAAAATATACCTAATAAAGGATATTCAGTTAACGCTGCAAGTTAACTGAATGCCTTGCCCTTTCATGCAAGTTATCAAGTAACTCTTTGATGTTGAAAACGCTGTACGTAAAACGAGTTTAAAGCCACAATCGGTGATACGTCATCGAAATTCTTTCCACCTTATACAGAGGGACTGCGTAAGTCCTGTTGAATTGTTCTGTTGACAACACCCTTTCACCAAAAGGAATAACCTTATGATGTTGATTAAAACTGTCGTGCGACCAAGTATTATCCCTAATGCCGGATTAGGATGTTTTTCCGTTGATTTTGTATCTAAAGATACTTTGATATGGAAATTTAACCCGAATTTTGATAGATCATATACACAGGCAGAACTTGACGCACTCGAACTCCCTGCTCAAGAGTTTATTGGGTATTATGGATATCGGTTTAAGGGAGTTTATTATCTAAGTTGCGACAATACGCATTATATCAATCACTCTGAACACCCAACTATGTACTCAGATGAAACAGGTTTTCTCGCATACGCTGCCAAAGATATCCATCCCGGAGAAGAAATTGTAGATGATTATCGGAACTTAGGAGAAACAGAAGAGGATGCTGATTTCAATCTCCGCTGGTATAGAAATAGATGATGAACTTAGAAGATCAAATGCGCCAAAATACAATACCTATTTATTTCATAGAATGTAGTTTGTTCATAGGTCTTGGTATGGAAAAGTATGTTGGCGCACTTCACTTCATTTGCGCGGCAGAGACGTTTAACGGGTTACACCCAAATATCTTTGTTCCAAAATCATTCACATACAATTATTTATCTACCTACGAGGAGAGTGTGAACGCGCTTTTGTGCAATGAAGAAGTCATTCAGTATATTCAAAAAAATGGGCGGGGCAAATTGTTGACTTGGTTACCTAATGAAACCACAGAAAGTTTAGCAAAGGAATTAGGACTTGAAATTTGTCTGCCTCCTGTTGCTCTTCGGAATCATTGGGGTAACAAAGTCAATACAAATCGCCTTGCCGAACGCGCAGGCATACCTTGTGTCCCTTATGTACTGAGTGTTGTAGAGGATTATGCACACCTTCGCCACCTTGCTGCACATTTAGGGACTCATTTGGTCGTTCAAATGCCACACGGATATGGAGGAGAGACGACTTTTTTCATTTCCGATAAATCCGATTTTGAAAAATATCAACATCTCATTACAAATGGGGAAGAAATGAGAATTATGAAACGGATTGATTGTATTAGCACGGGTTTGGAAGGCTGCATTACGCGATACGGCATTGTGACCTCACCTCTGTTGTTGGAGCTGATCTCCATTCCAGAATTAAACCTTTATTCAGGCGGCTGGTCGGGAAATGAATTATTTTTTAATGCGTTCCCAGAATCTATTTTAACAGCAGCCCAAGACTATGCTGTCAAAATGGGCGAGCAATTGCGTCAAGTAGGCTATAAAGGTCATTTTGAATTCGATTTTTTGATAGATAAAGAGAGTAATATTTTGTATTTGGGTGAGATGAACCTTCGTTTTTGCAGTTTTACGCCCATGTTTGCTCATGCTTCGATGATGCAACAAGATGCACCTCTATTTTTGTTCCACCTCGCAGAATGGTTAGATATTTCTTATGATGTAGATATTGACAGTTTAAATCGTCGTTGGATGACTCCGCCTCTAAAGAGTTCATTATCTTTTTTGTATATGCATCATGTGTTTGAATCATGTACAAACCCAATTCCGTCAGGCATTTATCGAATGAATCCTGATGAAACGGTGGTTTTTGTGCGTCTTGAGACATATCCGCCGCCTTTAAATTCAGATGAAATTTTTTGGTTTAGTGTAGCACCTGACACGCAGGTTCTTAAAAAAGGGTATGAGGTCGGTGGGTTACTACTTCCTGAACGTGTCACAACTGATGGCAATCACTTGAATACAAAAACAAAAGCATGGATAAAAGGCTTAAGAAAAATAGGCGATGACAAATTCAAGGGCCAAGGGCGCAATAGCGGTACTCCGCGTATTGCGCCGGATGGTTAGACTTCGCATGTGCAGTAATTAGGGTTACTGACATACAGCGTTTTTAATATCGAATAGTTACTTGTTGGGTTATACCATTTTGCAAAGCACAGACACACAAGATAGTTTGAATGAGTGTCCTTTATTATTTTCCTTTGTTAAGAAAAAACGCTGTACATGAATGCAAATCGGGACTCCAAGCGGTGAAAAAAATGGCACATAGGCCGTTTTGACGGTCAACAAAAGACGTTGCCAAAACGACGGAACACGCCTGTTGCGCCCTACCGCGTTGAGGGAAGCCCATAGGTGCATTATTATACGCGTTTAAATGATTGGTTGGCATACATTTCTGCAAAAGGTATGTGAAGCATAGAGAAATCTTGATATACAGCATTTTCATCTTAAAAATATACCTAAAACAGACATTCCGTTAAACCTTCAGGTCAACCGAATAACCTGTGCTATCATACCCACTACCAAGTAACTCTTTGATGTTGAAAATGCTGTATCACTACATGGCTAAAACAATTTTACTCCATGCGTTGAGTTCCGACATTCGGCGCAATACGCGGCGGAGCCGCTATTGCGCCCTTACGTCCCTTTATAGGGATAGATAAGGGACCCGAAAAGAGTTGATTTTAGCCAACAACGAAAGGTTTTACAGTAGTTGACATTGGATTCTACCGTATAGATAAAATCAGTGCTACATTCACATGCCTGATTCGCAAGTTGTTTCAGCAACAGCAATCCTCATTTTGGTAAAAACCCTCTTGCCGTCCGAACAACGGTCAATCAGTAGCTTGCAAGATAAGGGTTCCCGAGCCGGAGCTTGGGAACCAGCCAAAATACGCTGTAATTTGAAGTTCAAGTAACCTCTTTTTCGATACCCGACTTTCCTGGCCGAAAGCAGAAAAGTCGGGCAAGGCAAAGAGACGCATTAAATCTGCAAGGCTAGCTCGAGCATAAGCGTTCACCCCCTCGCCCTCCCCCTGCGGGAGAGGGGCTGGGGGCAATACTGTTGAATTAAGGAGTAGGTCGGCATCCTTATGCCGACAGGGTAAACGGTTTGTCTCGGCGGCAAAGGGTTGCCGCCTTACGATTTGGTTCTTGAGTGTGCTTAATTCAACAGTATTGGGGGCTGGGGGTGAGGGTATCTGTAGAGCCTTGATTTTGAAAACCCTCACCCTAACCCTCCCGTAGGGCGAGGGGATTTCCGGTAAGGGGGTGAACGCTTACGCTCGTTCCCAAGCTCCAGCTTGGGAATGGGTTATTTGAAACTATAGCTTCCCGAACAACGGCCAAGCAGGAGCTTGCAAGAGAAAGGTTCCCAAGCCGAAGCTTGGGAACCAGCCAAAATGTCGGGCAACGATAGTGCCGTTGCCCGACCTTGGCTGGCGACCGAACCCTTACTGTTCGTCCATGTCGGCAAAGGGTTGCCGACCTACTGCGTAACAAGGGCCGTAGGGCGGCAACCCCTTGCCGCCAACGATAAACAAGACATTGAAAACGCTGTAACACCGCTTATACGGCCTAAGGTTTACGATCAATAAATATACCGGCGAATCCATTAAACCCATTGCATTTTCATGCTGTTACTGTATTATTTCGCCCTGAGCCGTTTCTGCACCTGATCCAACAGTGACAGCAGAGTTTTCGGCGTAGTTTGTCGCACCCATGACTCCCGTTTACTTTTTCAATTAAGAATCAATAAATTGGATGATTTATGGCGTGATTATAGGCATATGCACAGCATGTTATGCATTCGTTATGATGCCTAATGCAAATTAGGCAAACTTTTTACCACAAATGAGAGGAAAAGATCGTGGATAGAGAAGCAGAAGTAAAAGTTATATTTGATAAGTATGACAATGATGGTGATGGTTTTTTAGATGGTATTGAAGAATTAAAAGCCGCTTTTAGCGATGCAAATCACATAGTGACTGATGAAGAATTGAAAGAGATAGTGGCCTTCGCTGACGACAATAACGATGGCAAGGTGAGCTATGAGGAATTTTCCAACTTCGTATTATAAATAAAAGCTGGATAAGGTCGGGCAACGGCGCTGTCGTTCGTGCATCAAATAAGATTGGTGTTTTCTTGACGGGTGAAAACCCGTAAAGGCGGATTCGGAGCGTAAGCGACAAGCCGCCTTGGGATGGAAGGAAAGAGCCAAAGCCGGGAACCCCCGGCAATTGTCTTCCGGCCCACCCGCCTAACGAATAAGGTTAGATTGTGCGAGCGTAGCGAGCCACAATCTAACCGTTTGTTGGACAAGCCCGGTTTAGACGAGGCCTCTTCGAGGTTTCTTATGGAAATAGCTTTTTGACCTGAACGGTTTTCTAAGGGCTGTTTGCCATGATCCGACCCTTCTTCCCGTTATTATTCGCTGCCATTGCGGCAACGCTTGCAGCCAGTTTCCGGCAAAGTAAACGGACCGCCTTGCACATATGCCGGAAACGCCTGTGAACGGGCTTATTCCGGCCTACGGTGCGTAACGTCAGTGATTAAAATGATACTGGAGTGTGCAAGCTTGCCTTGCTAGGGCATATGCAGGCAAGGGAAGCCTTGCACTCCCGGCGTAATTTCAAATTCCACTCAGACCCTGCGTATCACTTTAAATCGCACCCCAGCCTAGCCCACCACTTTCAATACCTCATCCAGCACATCGCGCAATTGCATGGCGGAGCGCACACCCAGCTTACGAAACACATTGCTGCGATGAGTTTCGACTGTTCTTTTCCCGATGTCGTTAAGCTTTTTGCCTAAGGTTTTGTTGGGTCCATTTACTTGCACCTTTTTTTATGGGCAAGTGGAATCTTTTTCGCCCTAGCTTTCATTGGGATCAAGCTTTAGCTTTATTCCACATGTGCCTCTTTTTTTGACCAATGAGGTTGCCCTCGCGGCTATTGACGCCTTGGACAAACTTGAGACATGATGGGTAAAGGCGAAATAAAGCTTGTCGTTAGGCTGGATAAAGAATATCCAGCCTATCTTAAGGCAAACTTAAAACACGAGGTTAAGGCGATGAATATCTGATGTTACGCTGAGACTGAGCACAACGCCGTCTTGCCTTGCCCACCGATGCTGTAAAAACTGAGGATGTGGTGCCGGTTGGGAGAGGGATAGGCTCGGACGGCGTTGAATAAGGCAATGGGCCGCTCGCGGTTGGTGAATACACGGTTGGCGACAGGACGGGCAAACTTGGAGCGGGGCATGGAGGTCTCTCAAGAGTCATAAGTAGGTGACCATATATTTTTTAACTTTATAGCGGTGTGAAGTTAAGCCGTTCGTGGTGAGTCCTGAGCTTGTCGAAGGATCGAACCATGAACGGATTAACCGGTCATCCTTCGACTGCTCGACAGGCTCGCAGCTCAGGACGAACGGTTAAGCCTTACATCCTAATTGTTAAAAAACTTATGAACTCCTACTTAGTGATCTGGCAAGCCTCATTATACCCAGATAAAACCTCACGAAACGTTTTGTCAGGGATAACCAACCACCGGCCCGCTTTGACAATGACCAACCTATCTTTGATAATTTAACCCGAAAGTGGAGATTAGCGAATGACACAGTTAGAACATATCCGAACCGAAATAGCCTCTCTGTCCAAACATGAATTCATAAAACTTAGGGATTGGATCGAAACCTAAGATTGGGAGGATTGGGATCGGCAGATCGCGAAGGATTCTGCCGCCGGTAAGCTTGACTTCCTGAAACGGGAAGTTCAGGAAGCCAAATCGAAGGGGCAACTCAAGGAGTTATGAGTGCATCGAACGACTCCTCAATTCTGGGACCGTTTCTATGCCCTGCCAAATCCGCTTACGCTGTTACGCGCCATGCCGTTGATTCCCATTGTCGTAGCCCGGATGGAGCCGCTTGGCGAGCGAAAATCCGGGAGAACGTGGGACAAACCCGGATTTCGCCGCAAGCGGCTCCATCCGGGCTACGGTCTACACAGTTGCCTAACATCAGTTAAGTAACCGCATTGGATAGCAGCTTCGCCAGCCGACGCTACGCCACCAGCATCACCCGGATGGCATCCAAGCGCAATTGCGCGGACTGTAGGTGACCGTGCAACTCCAGGGTGTTGGATTTGACTTGGTCCAATTCTTCTTGGCGCACATACGGGTTTACTTTTCGCAAAGCGGAAAGCCGCTTCAACTCCCCGGTGGCATATTCCAACATCTGCTGGTTGGCGACATTGATAATGCCTGCCAGGTTCTGTTGCGCAATCTGACCTGCCTGCTTCAACATCCGCTCTATGCTTTTGCGCTGCCTGCGCAACAGGTTGGCAACCTCCTCCTTGTCAAACGGGGCTTGGATGACTTCCAGGCTATCGAAGGGCAGGATGCTAATATCCTGCAATTCGGCATCTAACAGAACGCGGATCAAGGTTTGCGGCAGGTAGCGGCCCGCGCCTAGACGCTTTGGCGCGGAGCATTCAACTAGGAAGATTGCCTCAAGCAATAATTGGCCGGCATCCAAATCATTCTGGCGGACCAGTGCAAAAGCGGCATTGCCATGGGCGTTATTGAGGATAAGATCCATGGCACCGCGCACCATGGGGTGTTCCCAAGTCAGAAAAAGCATATCCTCGCGGGCCAGGCCGATGTTCCGCATCAACGTGACCGTGGCACCGTCTTCGGGCAGTTCTGGAAAATTGGGTACACGCATATGGTCGCCGGGCAGCAGAATATGGCAATGCTCGGAATGCTCCTCTACGTTGATCCCATAGACCTCAAACACTTCTTCCAGATAAGGCCACAAATCTTCCTTATCCTCTTCCCTTCTGATGAGTTCGACTAAAGCCTCGGCTTCATTGATACGGCAGGAGTTCAACTCCAGCAAGCGGTCGCGCCCCTGATGCAATTCCTCCAATATCTCGCTATTTAGATGCTTGGCCGAAGCAATCAGTTCGGTGAGCCGGGTTCTGTCGGGTTCGCGCAAGTGTTGTTCAAGTTCTCCGTGTAAACGTGCGAACACCGCAGAGCCAGCAGGATTAGTCAGGTTAAAAGCGTTCAAACCTTGGCTGTACCATTCAAACAGAACCGCCTGGGCGCTATCTTCCAGCCGTGACACATGAATCTGGATGGTCTGTGTCTGCCCAATACGGTCAAGACGGCCAATGCGTTGGTCCAACTGGTCGGGATAAAGCGGCAAGTCGAACAGAATCAAATGATGCGCGAACTGGAAATTGCGCCCCTCACTGCCGATCTCCGAGCATACTAAGACTTGCGCCCCACCCTCCTCGTCGGCAAACCAAGCTGCCGCACGGTCACGCGCAATGATGGCCAGCCCTTCATGAAAGGCCGCCGCATTGATGCCGCCAAGGACGCGGATGGCCTCTTCCAGATCGACAGCCGTTTGGGCCTTGGCACAGATTATCAATGCCTTGGCAGGCTTGATCTTGTTAAGTATGTCCAGCAACCAACGAACGCGAGGGTCAAACCGCCACCAGACGGGGCTAGCCCCGGACCGACGATAGCGGGTTTCAGGATAAATCAATTCTTCCAGTGTCCCGGTTTCGCCTGTCGCCGATGTATACTGAGGCGGATTTGCAAGCGCCCGGACATGTACATGCCGTTCGGGAAACCCTTTGACCGTGGCACGCGTATTGCGAAATAGGATACGGCCTGTGCCATGCCGGTCAAGCAACAGGCGGAGCAGACTGTCTTTTGCATGTTCCTTAGTGGCCGGATCGTCCAGTTGACCCAGTAGCTCCTCGGCCCGGTCATTAGCAAGCAACGCCTTCAAGCGTTGCAGAACGCCAGAGGCTAGAGGATTGTCACTGACTAGGTGTTCAATAAGATTGGCAAGCGGCTCATACCCCCTTTCCTCGGCAAGAAATTCGTCAAAACTAAAGAAACGATCCGGGTCTAGCAGCCGCAGACGGGCAAAATGGCTGTGCTTGCCAAGCTGCTCCGGGGTGGCAGTTAGCAATAACAAGCCCGGCACGACCTTCCCTAGTGCCTCCACAAAGGCATAATCTTCGCTGGGTTTGTCCTCCGACCATTCCAGATGGTGAGCCTCATCCACCACGCACAAATCCCATCCTGCAGCCAGTGCCAGTTCGCGCCGCCTAGGTTCCCCACGAAAGAAATCCAAACCGCACAACACCAGTTGGGCTCCTTGGAATGGATTGCCGGATTCATGTTGGAGATACCGCTTGTCGTCAAACAGGCTGAAGCGCAGATTAAACCGACGGCGCATCTCCACTAGCCATTGGTGCTGCAATGTCTCCGGCACTAAGATTAGGATTCGGTCGGCACGCCCGGTCAACACCCGATGGTGCATGATGAGTCCGGCCTCTATGGTCTTGCCCAAGCCCACCTCGTCGGCCAACAAGACGCGCGGCGCATAGCGACCAGCCACTTCATGGGCAATGAACAATTGGTGGGGAATCAGGCTTGCCCGTGCGCCGCAAAGCCCTTGCACCGGGGACTGTTCCAATTCACCCAGCTTAAGCAGCGTCCTATAGCGCAACTGAAAAACCGCAGACGGGTCAATCTGCCCCGCGAACAGCCTGTCTTGTGGTTTGTTAAACTGCATGAAGTGGTTTAACTCCACTTCGTCAAGGCAGACTTCCCTATCCTCATCATCCAAACCCATGTAGGTCAGAAGCCCTTCCTTTTCCTCGACCTTGCCTACTATGAACGACAATCCATCCACGCTCTCGACCCGGTCGCCTTTGGCGAACAACACGCGTGTCAGCGGGGCGTTGTCAGACGCATAGGTACGCCTTTCGCTACTAGCAATGAACAACAGGGTGGCGCGGTTGTATTCGGAGGAAATAACAGTCCCTAAACCTAATTCAGGCTCAGTTTCACTGATCCAACGCTGTCCAGGAACGAAGTTTGCCAAGTGAGGACTCCTGCTTGAAGGTCAATTCTTAATTATTATACTGATGTTACGCATGACACCAGAGGTAGGCCGGAATAAGCCCGCCCCGGCGGGTGTTTCCGGCGAAGCAAGCCGTCTCGTCCGGGAAATGCGCTTGCCGGAAACGCCCGTGAACGGGCTTATTCCGGCCTACGGTGAGTAACATCAGTTATTTTAGCTTACCGCTTCATCATCGTAAAAAATTCAGCGTTGCTTTTGGTGTCCTTAAGCTTGCCTAAGAGAAATTCACTGGCCGCCACTTCATCCATAGGCTGAAGAATGCGCCGCAAAATCCACGACATTTGCAGTTCGTCCTTAGGCACCATGTACTCTTCCCTACGGGTACCGGAGCGGTTTATGTTGATGGCCGGATAAACCCGGCGCTCTGCGATCTTTCGGTCCAAGTGCAACTCCATATTGCCGGTGCCTTTGAATTCCTCGTATATCACCTCGTCCATCCGTGATCCCGTGTCAACCAGCGCCGTGGCGATGATCGTCAGGCTACCGCCTTCTTCAATATTGCGGGCGGCTCCAAAAAATCGTTTGGGGCGCTCAAGAGCGTTGGCATCCACGCCGCCGGTCAGTATTTTGCCAGAAGAGGGGACAATGGTGTTATAGGCCCGTGCCAACCGGGTAATCGAGTCAAGCAATACCACTACATCGTGTTTATGCTCGACCAGATGCTTGGCCTTTTCGATGGCCATTTCGGCCACCTGAACGTGGCGGGTGGGTGGTTCGTCAAAGGTGCTGGAAACTACCTCGCCCTTGACGCTACGCTGCATTTCCGTGACTTCTTCGGGGCGCTCGTCAATCAACAATACGATAAGGTAACATTCCGGATATTTCTCTGAAATGCATTGGGCGATATTTTGCAGAATCATCGTTTTGCCTGCCTTGGGCGGCGATACGATCAAACCTCTCTGGCCTTTGCCAATAGGGGCAACCAGATCAATCATGCGTCCAGTCAAATCTTCCGTGGAGCCGTTGCCAAGTTCGAGGACAAACCGCTCAAGTGGAAATAAAGGGGTTAGATTGGAAAACAGAATTTTGTGTTTGGCGTTTTCGGGGGGCTCGAAATTAATCTGCTCGATTTTGAGCAAGGAAAAATAACGATCACCTTCTTTCGGTGGACTGATTTTACCCGAAATGGTGTCGCCAGTATGGAGGCTGAAACGCCTTACCTGACTGGGCGAAACGTAAATGTCGTCAGGCCCCGCAAGGTAAGACCAATCGGCCGAACGCAAAAAGCCAAAACCATCAGGCAGTATTTCCAGTACCCCATCCCCAAATATGTCCTCGCCGCTCTTCGCTTGTTTTTTGAGGATGGAGAAAATCAAATCCTGCTTGCGGCTGCGGGCCACTCCCTCGATCTTTAGGGATTCGGCTATATCGACAAGCTCGGAAACGGGTTTGCGTTTGAGGTCGGTCAGGTTCATAGGGTTTTTAGATTACGGGGGGATACTTAAGATAGGCCTGCCACCATTCCAATAGTGTTTCGGCTTAGGATATGGCTAATCGTTTGAAACACCATATGGCTTTAGGGATTGTAAGTTCGCAAACCTTTGGGATGATGTGGCTTGCAAATTTTTGCAGGTAATTTTTTTGCCGTTTCAAAAAGAAGCTTGCCTCACTTCCCTGTGCATGGCTTCCCTTTTATCGGGCCGACGGATGAGAATTATCGGCGACCACGGCCACCACTTCGGGTGCCTTTGTCCAAGGCAACGTAAATGGTACTGCCTAGAAAATCGCTGCCATCAAGTCCAGAAATGGCAGAACGTGCCTCATGCCCCTCCATATTGACGGTGGCAATCCCACGCGCCTTGCCGGTAAAAAGGTCCCGACTCAATTTAAGATCAAAAACTTTGCCGTAGCCGCCAAACAACTCAGTCAAGCTGGCTTCGGTAGTACTTGGTGGCAGCCCACGGACAAAAAGCGTCAACATTGGTTGGCACTCCTTAATAAATTTAAGGTTGAACGATCTGATGCGCCAAAACGCATCCAAACGACGAGGAAAGTCAGGCTGTTTTTACGGCCTGACTTTTAGTATGGGGACGCTGACCTAGCTAAATCACAGGACAACAACGTTTTCAGCTTGGGGGCCTTTTTGACCGGCCACTTCAGTAAAACTTACGGGTTGACCTTCGACTAAGGTCTTGAACCCCGATCCCTGGATGGAACGAAAATGCACGAACAAGTCGGTGCCACCGTCCCGCTTGATAAAGCCAAATCCTTTGCTTTCATTAAACCACTTTACGGTGCCTTTTTGCTGCTGTGACGACATATGAAATCTCTTGAAAAAACGCGACATTCTAAACAACCCGATCAGTACCTAGCAGTATGATCGAAGTATAAACGGGGTAATATGGGAGAAAGGGCAGTTGGAGCAGGAGTTTGTCAAAGATTAACAAAAAACACGTTGCTTGGCGCGGACCTCTATACACCGCAACTGAATATACAGGAAAAGCAACAACAAAACAAGCGAAATATTTCTTGCTTGGGGTTCGGCTGAGGGCATATCATAAGCCGATTGCATAAAAGCGAGTGTTTGATGTCCTCTTCTATCTTAGAAGCTCTTACCCAGCCGGGTGTCATTATTGCCGTTGTCGGAGCTAGCGACAATCCCGACAAATTCGGCCATGCCATTTACCGCGACTTGAAACGCAAGGGCTACCGTGTTTTCCCGGTCAATCCCAACAGGGAGACTGTGGATGGTGACCGCGCCTACCCGACAATCCAATCGCTACCTTATTCACCCGACATCGTCAACCTGTCAGTCCCGCCCGAAGCTTCCTTGGCTGTGGCACGAGAGTGCCTGCGTATCGGCATGATGGATATCTGGTTACAGCCAGGGGCAGAAAACGACATCGTTTTGAATTACCTGCAAGAAAACGGTTTCAATTATGTTGCGGGGGCCTGCATTATGCTCAAGACGCGAAGGGCGCGGTAAGGTGATATCCACCATCCAAAGGCCAAGCTGGGGCTTGGCGCTCCCGGAAGGAACGCCAAGCCCCAGCTTGGCAAGGTGATTTGCGGAGGAATTGTTCGTGATTTTCGTGGACAATTCATTTCGGTTTTGGTGGATTCATTATTAGAAATCACCTAATGCCGATGCGCAACATCAGTGAATAAATGACCGGCCTTGGTCATCGTTCAGCCCACCCAATGTGGAGTGCGGCGACGAGTCGCCGCACTCCACAAACTCACCCATCGGGCTGAACGATGACCAAGGCCGAAAGACCTCACTGATGAATTTTATGGTTCTCATTTTCCCGGTTTCGCCAGTTTTCTTTAATCTCCAGCAGGCGCGGCAAGCAAGCTTCGAAGACTTCCATAAGCGTCGGATCGAAATGCCGCCCAGCCTCCCGGCGCAAGGTTTCTAAAATACGTTCAACTGACCAAGCGTCCTTGTAGGGGCGCTTCATGCTTAATGCGTCGAATACATCGGCAATCGCGACGATGCGGGATGGCTCCGGGATTGCCGTACCGCCCAAACCGTCGGGATAACCCGTGCCGTCCCACTTCTCGTGGTGGTGCAGGGCAACTTCAGCGGCTAGTTGAAACACCGGCGCATGGCTTTGGATAAGAATGTCGTGTCCAATTCTGGTATGGGTTTTCATGATTTCCCACTCGGACTCATCCAGTGCGGCGGGTTTCTTCAGGATTTTATCGGGAATGCCGATCTTGCCAGTGTCATGCATGGATGCGGCCAGTTCCAACAGACTAACCGACTCGCCATCCCAGCCCGCCTGTTCCGCCAAGGCACGGGTATAAGCTGCCATGCGCCAAATATGCACACCGATATCGGTGTCGCAGTAATGTCCAGCCTGGCCAAGCATGTAAACGGCCTCCCGGTAGCTGTCCTCCAAATCGGCAGCGCGCACCAAGGAAATATGGGTGCGCACACGGGCCAGCACAATAGGGGGGGAGATTGGCTTGCTCAAATAATCGACGCAACCCGCTTCAAAACCGGCTCGCTCGCTGCGGGTATCACTGCTACCCGTGACAAAAATGACGGGAATTTTTGCGGTGGAGGGACTTTTTTTTAGGCGCCTGCAAACTTCAAGGCCATCCATTCCCGGCATGATGATGTCGAGCAGAATAAGTGCGGGGCGGATTTTTTCAGCGACTGCCAATGCCTCCTCCCCACTGCAAGCGAAGCTGAGTTGGTAATCTTCCCTTAGGATTTCACCGAGCAAAGCCAGATTATGGGTTTCGTCATCAACGACCAGCAATTTACGGTTAGACACGGACTTTAACCTAGAGAGTTATTTTGAACCTTTCCGCAATGATTGCGACCGCTTTTTCCGCTCCCCGGAAATCGAATTCGTCCAGCCTTTCCTGCACAGCAGCCAAAGATAGGGTGGGCAGATGCACACTCAATTCCGCCAGCAGAGGCTCGGCACAAAATGGACTGTTTTCAGAAAGGCATTCTAGCACAGCTTGCAAAAGCTGTTTGATGACTGTTAAATCAGCAGTTGCGCAGGATGCCGACATAGACAAGTAAACAGGGGCAGCGGCAGGAGGGGACAGTTCCGACTCTGTCATGTAGCCGTTTATTTCAGCCAAACTTCTGGCAAATGCCAAGCTCAAAGCGTTCGTCAAACATTCTAACGTGGTCTGCGCAGTATCATTCCGAGCCAAAGCGCTATCTAGTTCCAAGATGACTGAGGCGAGTTCCATAAGCCCCAAAGTACCCACAACCCCTTTAAGTTTATGAGTTTGTTTGGCAGCTTCACGAATTTCGCCCGAGGCGATCTTAGCGGCTATGTCTTCGGCATAGTGGGCATAATTCTGTGCGAAGCGGACCAAGAATTTCTGATAAATTTTCAGCTTGGGTAAATGGCGCAGCCCCTCTTCGACATCTAATACAGCCGGAACCCCTTTCGCTTCGCTCTTTCCCCCGTGGCGGGAAGGTGTTGAGTCAACAGCATTGTGTTCGGGGAAAGAACTAGGCTGATGGCAATCAAAAGCTTCAACTGCGTTGTACTCTCGCCGAGGAAGCCAATGCAACAATTTACGGTAAAGGACATTCGTGTCCACCGGTTTGGCGATGTGGTCGTCCATGCCAACCTCCAAGCAGGCGGCGCGATCCTCACTAAAGGCATTGGCGGTCATGGCCAAGATTGGCGTGGCCCTATGCACCGGGAGGCGGCGTATCGCTCTGGCGGCTTCCCTACCGTCCATTTCCGGCATTTGCACGTCCATAAGGATTAATGCATAGGGTGTCTGGGATGCCATTTCCAAAGCTTGCCGCCCATTCTCCGCTAGATCGACAACGAGTCCAGTTTCCTGCAACAGTTCCAACGCCACTTCTTGATTAAGCGGATTATCCTCGGCCAGTAGGATGCGAATGTCCCGAAACTCGCCAAACATGAAGTTTTGATTGACTTGGGGGATTATTAAGGGGGCTTCAGGCAGGGCAAAGCCGGAACACTTGCCCAATCGCGCAGTAAACCAAAAGGTGCTGCCCCGCCCCGGTTCGCTTTGCGCCCCGGCCTCTCCCCCCATCAGTTGGGCCAACTGGCGGTTGATGACCAGCCCCAAGCCAGTTCCACCGTATTTGCGCGTGGTGGAATCGTCGGCTTGCCTGAACGCGTTGAAAAGCTGCTCCAATTGCTCGGATGGGATGCCAATACCCGTATCCTTCACCTCAAAGCGGATCAAAAAATCGGTTTCGCTTTCTTCTACGATTTCGGCGTTTAATCTGACGCTACCGTGCTCCGTAAACTTGATGGCATTGGCAACGTAGTTGACGAGAGCTTGGCGCAGACGGGTGGCATCCCCGCACAACAAGGCCGGCAAGCCATCGGTGTCGAAATGTAACGCCAATCCTTTGTCCTGCGCTTTTTCACTAAGCAGTGACAAAACCTGTTCAAACAGCACGGCAGGATGAAAATCGGCCTTTTCTAGGGTCAGCTTGCCGGCCTCGATCTTGGAGAGGTCGAGGATATTGTTGATGATATCCAGCAAATGGCGGCTAGCCTCTTGTATTTTTGCGATGCGCCCGCGCTGGCCCGGTTCAGTGAGACTGCGGCCAAGCAATTGGGCCAGCCCTAAAATAGCATTCATAGGAGTGCGTATCTCATGGCTCATATTGGCCAAGAAAGCACTTTTGGCGCGGTTGGCGGTTTCGGCATCTTCTGCGCGCTGCGCCAACTCGGCATTCAAACGTGCGATTTCCGCAGCACGTTCTGCCAAAATACGGTTGGCCTCCTGAAGTTGGCCGGTGCGCTGGTCAACCAGTTCTTCCAAGTTTCGGCGGTAACGGTCCAGTTCCTCCTCGTTGCGCTTGCGCTCGGTGATGACATCAAACACTGCGACAAAATGCCCGGGTGCCAAGCCATAAACTGACAGCGAAAACCACATATCCAAGGCACTGACGTAAAACTCGAACTTTTCCGGTGGCCCTCCAGCCGCCACCCGGCCATAGATGGAAAATAACTCCGGGTCCTTTTCGCGTATTCCTGGGATGACTTCGCTGACATTTTTACCAATCACATCATGCAAGCCTGTCAGTTGCCCGAAAGCGGCGTTGACATCAAGATAAGTGATGTCGCAAGCTTGGCCGTCGCGATAAATCATCCGGCACACAGCGAGACCCTCCAACATATTGTCGAATAGGGATTTATAGCGCGCCTCGCTGGTCCGAACCGCCTCGTCCGCCTGCAAGCGCTCGGTGATGTCCTGTATCGTCGCGACACGATACAATAACTTGCCTTCGGTTGAGCGCACGCCGACCAAGTCGATCTGCACGTTGAAATCAGACCCGTCCTTGCGCCGCATAATAGACTGGAAGCGCGACTGGCCGAAGGTATCCGCTTGGTGCATATAGCCTGGCAAATACTCATGTTCCGAAGGTGCATAAACGGATTTAATGGGTAATCCGGGGATTTCTTCAATCGCATAGCCAAACAAATCGGCAAAAGCGGGGTTGCAAACCACGATGGTGTTGGTGGCTGGATTGCCGATGGCAATGCCATGGGCACAATAGCGAAAGGCATCCGCCCATTGCTGAAGCTCGGCGGCAGCGTTTTTATTGCTGGTAATATCAATGAACACGGCATCCGTCATACTGGCTAGGGCCGCTTCGAGTTTAGTGCGGCTCTCCAGCATTTCCTCCTCTGCCTGCTTGAGGCCGTTGCAGTCTAGCTCCGTACCATTAAGATTAGCAGCCGGTGATTTGACCACAAGTACCTCTGAGGAAGTTAGTTGCCATTTTTATAGTGCAGTTTTATATCAAAAAAATAATATTTTAATTATATGAATACCTGTTAGTTATTTCCAATAAACATTGTCGACCGAACCTCGGGTGCGGTTAAAATGCTACCCACGAACCTGAAGTTACGCCGGGCGTGCAAGGCTTGCCTTGCCTGTAGATGCCCTAGCAAGGCAAGCCTTGCACTCCTGCATCACTTTAAGCACCCCCAAACCTCCAGCAATTCTCCCGGCAATTCTCCCCTAACCATCGTCTCTGCAACGCCATCGTGTACAATATGGGCTTTGCTTTCCTCGCCACACCCGTGAATCAAATCGCTTCCCTTCCTGCTTGCGTTACTTTAATCCGCCAGCGTCACGAATGTGTGCTGAACGCCTCAGGCTTTGGACCAGAAACCCGCAGGCTGGAGGAAAATCTCATCTCCCTGCGTTTGGCCGAAGCGTTTCTCGAAAAGGACGGACTCAACCGGCAAATGCCAGGGCATCCGTTGCAAATTGCAGTGATCGGCCCGACCCAGTCGGGCAAGAGTTCGCTGGTCAACCTCTTGCTAGGTGAAGACAGGGCGCAGGTCAGTCCATTGGCGGGCTATACGATACATCCGCAAGGGTTTCCAGTGAATACGTCCGAGCCTTCCTGGGATTGGCTGGACCACTATTTTTGCGATTACCAGCGCTGCCCCATCGACGATCTGCCTGAAGGGCGTTATGGCTTCTTCGCCTTGGATTCACCCATTGCCCGTCCCTGTCTCCCCGCCATCATTTGGGATACTCCGGATTTCGATTCGGTGGATGCGGCGGAATACCGCACTGCTGTATTACGGACGGCGGCATTGGCCGATGTGATCCTGTTGGTGGTCAGTAAGGACAAATACGCCGACCAGTCGGTGTGGGATGTGATGGGCTTATTGGAACCTCTGGGGCAACCGACGGTGGCCTGCCTGAACAAGTTAAACGCCGGTTCGCGTGACACGCTAGTCCGTTCCCTGCGCGAGAAGTGGCGGGCAGCGCGAAGGGACCAGCCGTGCCGGACGATGGTTTTGCCTTGGCTAGAAGATCACCATGGCAAGTTCTCCGAGGAAGAAGGCAGTAAGTTGTTGGAAATCTTAGCCGAGGCATCGGCCACGGTTGACCGGCTAAACTCGGGGGAACGGGTACGTGAACTGATAAAGGCCCACTGGCAAGATTGGCTAGCCCCCATCCGGCAGGAGTTGTCGGCAAGGTCGGAGTGGGAAGATTTGGTGGAGTCCGCCATGAGAGAAGCCTTGTCAATTTATCGGCGCGATTTTCTTGACCACCCCCATCACTACGAGACTTTCCAGCGAGCCCTGGCCGAATTGCTAACTTTGTTGGAAATTCCCGGTTTGGCCGGCGGCATGGTCGCCGCCCGAAAGCTGCTAACTTGGCCGATACGGCAGATACTCCGTTTGGGGAGAAGTTTCCGTAGCACCGAAAATCTTGGCTTGGAAACGATGGTGCTGAATCGCACACTGGAGCATTTGTTTATCCATCTGGGGCATTCGCTGTTGGAACGCGGCGGGATGGGTGGGGAGATGGCAGGCTATTGGCGGGAGCTTGGGACACTGCTTAGGGAAGAGCGAAAAAAGGGCGAGGCCGATCGCGCTGCCGCGCTGGCCCGCCATGTGGAGGATTTTTGGCCGGAAATCGAGCGCACCGCCCACCAACTTCATGACAAACTGCGCGAACAGCCCGCCGTACTCAACGGACTGCGCGCCACCCGGGCCACCGCCGATGCCGCCGCCTTGGGCCTAGCCTTGCACACCGGGGGCATTGGCGTGCAGGATTTCATCATCGCACCGGCTATCCTGTCCGTCACCAGTTTGCTGGCGGAAAGTGCCTTGGGCCATTTTCTGCACCGGGCGGAGGCGGAACTGAAAGAACGCCAATTCCGTGAAACCAAAAAGCTATTTGAAGAGGTGTTGGCTCCGGTGTTGATGAACCTGCCGGATAGGATGGACAATGATGTCCGGTTCAATATTCCGGTGCAGATGGTGAGCAGTGTTGAGGATACAGTGTTTTCATGCTTAACTAATTAAAATACTGGATAGATTTCAAGCATATCATTGATTTTACAAATGAACCTGAAAAACCCAAAATATATCTAGTTACTATTAGATGTTGAAAACGCTGTATGCCTCATTGCGTTACTCAAGCGTTCTTTGAACTCACGCACGACCTCCTCTGACGATGGGGGTTCACCGCCAGAATTGGCAAACAAAGCCACAAGCGTTGCAATGTATAACTCACCCAATGTGGTTGTAATAGTGGCGGCGGTCGATGCTGAAATAACCCCACCGGCTAAAGTGCCTACACCTGGAAAAAACTTAAATATATTTGACACAATTGTTCTGCCAACAAAAGTGGCACCGGTGGCTCCAGTCGCTGCAGCCGTAAGCGTACTAAGGAATGCAGTGGAAAGCTCAAGCCCGAAGGTAGCCGATATGCTGGCAAACATTGAAATCTGAATCGGAGCCAAAATTACTGCATCAGAAAATGGAATAGGCGATGCGCCTGCCGCCGCCGCCGCTGTTGCCGCTCCAACAACGACCCTGCGCGCTACATTTTTTTTCTGTTGGACCGATGCTTTCTGTGCCGCCGCAAAAGCGCGCCGAAAGGAGTCTGGAATGACCTCCGCCGTCAGTTCCACTAGTTCTATCAAGCCCATCGAAGGAAGAATATAACCTTCGTCTAATGTCTCAGTGATGGCACGAACACGGACAACGTTTCTTGTTTCAGGGAGAAGGCGTTGAACTTCTGCCCTGAAGCCTTGATCGGCGCGTGACTTTGTGATGACCCCAATGACTGGCATATGTTTTGACAATGTTTTATGCAGTTCAATTTCCGCATCTTCAACACGCCTTCCATCTTCATGAATGCACAGCCATGCAACGTGGATATGCTGATTATGGTCTGTTTCATGTGAAAGTGAGATTACAAGGCGTTCCAGTTCCGTAATAGTTTGCTTGAAGGCATCCATTTCCAAACCTCTCGTATCCCATATCGCCAGGGGAATCCCTTCTTTGGTTATTTTACGTGTCGTTTGAGTGACCGGCCGGCCCTGACCTGTCTCAGCGAGCTTCCCTTGAAATATCTCATTTATCAATGTGCTTTTACCAACGCCTGTACGACCGGCAATCAGGACATTAACCTGTCCGCGTTCCCGTATGGCTTCTTCCAATAATTTCTTGGTCAACCCTGCAATATCTTCTGGGTTTGTCATCTGATACCCCATAAAAAATAAAATGTTAGTGGATTGCAGGTCAATCATCAACAATGACGGTGTTTTGGTCAGATGAGTATCTGATGTTACGCACGTTGGTGGGCAAAAATTCCCACTAGGCGTAAACCGTGGGACAAGGATACTCCGAATACATCCGGCGTCCAAGCTACTTGGAGTTTGTCGAAGGGGATGGCAAGCTTTAGTTTATGGCGGACCTTGTAGATTCTGCTTTGCTCTTTGATGACAAAGGCGCAATAGCCACATGCTGATTGCACATTACCGGTGCGTAACATCAGTGAGTATCATTCACCGCTGCACCACCCCCTCCACACTGAGTAAAATGACTTCAATTTCCTCGGTGATTTCTTCTTGCCGCAACGTCCGGGATTTTCGCGCCAAATCTTCATTTTTTTCTTCTAAGCGCTGGATAGCGCCTTCAAGGTGCTGGATGCGGCGCTGATTTTCAGACATCAGGGAGGTGTAGAAAATTTCATGCAGAGCGGCAAAAAGATAATGGTGCACTAGTTCGGCGAAGAATTGCCCCGGCTCAAGATTAAGCAAATGAGGATGCCGGGGACTGGAAACAGGTTTTTGGGTAAAGGGCGGCAGCAGAGGTTTGCGTACAACACCCTCCACGCCGCTACGGTGGTGAAGCACGGTCAAACCTTGGCAATCTTGGGCATCCTGCAGGTGTCTAATGGCAGGAACCAGCCGGTTGAGGGTTCTAGGCACATCTTCTCCAACTGTGGGACCGTCGAATAGACCGGCTACGGCGGGATGCTTTTCCAGGCGTGAGCAAAGTTTCCCGCCTACCCCCAAAATAGGAGAACCACTACCATCCAGCGCCTGAAGCAATTCTTCATTAAAATCACCGCAGAACCCTCTTTCAGCCCCAATGACCAATAGCGCATGTTTAGCGGGAGGAGTAAAAAAGGCTAGTTGTGGATGGAATAGCAGAAAATCCTCCGCAGCAGCTTCGATCATTAGCACCGATTCGCCCTGTATATCAAGGTAGCGGGAAAGTTTACGGGTTTCCATCAGCGCAAGGTTTTTCATCGAGCGCATGATTTCACCGATTTCCCCAAGCTTGCGCAGACGCTGTTCCAATTCGTGGCGGCGGCTCATGGGTCACCAGCTTTTCTGATTACTGATGTTACGCAACTGTGTAGGCTTAGTGCTTAACATCAGCTGATTAGCAAGTTGTCTCAGACAAACTAAAAACACCGTCGTTCCGGCATGGATCGCCGGAACCTAGGCTCCATGGATGGCATAGATTGTTGGCTTCCCTGCAATCTGGATTCCGGCGATCCATGCCGGAATGACGGGATAGCTGAGACATCTTCCTAATCAGGTGTTTCATCGTTACGTCAAGTCTTGCCGTGGCTTGATGTTTGCCATGCCTGGATAAATTCCAAGACTGTCCGGCCCCATTCTTCCCGGCCATCTTCCAATTCCAACTCGCATTCAGTGATTTGTCGGTAGAGTTGTTCAAGCACTTCACTTATTTTTTCTGGCTCGGTGGTGTCAAACAGCCCGTCATTAAAAGCCACCAGCCAGGCCATTTGATGTTCGATTCGCAAGGGTGCCAGCCGGTCCTGCTTGAGGATTTCCCGCAGCAGCCGACCACGGCGTAGCGGTGATTCCATCGCGGCATCAAGTTTTGTGCCAAAACGGGTAAACACTTCCAATTCCAGAAATTGCAGATAGTCCAGCTTCATCCTGCCCGCTTCGGCCTTGATGGCAGGATGCTGGGCCCGCCCACCGATGCGGGACACGGAACGGGCAATATCGATGGCCGGACGGAAACCGGCGGCGAACAGATTGGAGTCCAGATAAATCTGCCCGTCGGTGATGGAAATCAAGTTGGTGGGAATGTAGCTGGCAATGTCGCCCTGTTGAGTCTCGACGATGGGCAGCGCGGTCATGCTCCCTCCGCCATGGGCGGCATTAAGGCAAGTGGAACGCTCCAAGAGGCCGGCATGGATGGAAAAGATGTCGCCGGGATAGGCTTCGCGGCCTGGTGGACGGCGCAGCAGCAAGGACAACTCACGATAGGTGCGGGCATGGGTGGACAAGTCGTCATAGACCACCAAGGTGTCGCGCCCACGTTCCATCCAGTATTCGGCGATGGCGCACCCGGCATAGGGGGCGAGGTGTTTCAACCCCGGCAGGGCACTGGCTTCGGCTACCACGATGCAGGTGTATTCCAGGCTACCATGCTCGCGCAGGAGTTGGATCGTGTTGACTACCGTTGAGCGTTTCTGCCCGATCAGCACATAGATACAGGCCACATTTTGACCACGCTGGTTGATGACAGCGTCTATCCCTAAAGCACTACGCCCCAAGCCTTCATCACCGATAATAAGTTGGCGCTGACCCTTGCCGATGGGAACCAAGGCATCGACGATTTTGATGCCCGTGTAAAGGGGGCGTTGGACGAAATCGCGGGCGATGATGGCTGGCGAGTCGCCTTCCAAGCGCTGATGTCCATTCGGTGCCAATGGCGGCAGCCCATCCAACGGTAGGCCCAACGGATCGACCACACGCCCAAGCAATCCTTCGCCCACGGGGATGCTCAACGGCTGCCCGACCCTGCGCACGAGTGTGCCGGAAGTCAAGCGGTCAGTGTCACGCAGCAAAATCGCACCGAGCAGGCCTTGGTTAAGGTCGAAAACCAAGGCTTGGCTGCCATCGTCCAGCAGCAACACTTCGTCCATGGAGGCCGAAGGAAGGCCGGAAATCCAAGCGATCCCATCCCCCACAGACACCACGGCACCCTGCTCGGAAACCCGTAGCTGCAAATGGTAATCGCCTACCCAAGCGGCTTGCCGTTCCAGCAAATTGGGTAAAACACCAAGCTCAATTGGGTTCATGGGCGGACAGTGCAAAGCTTTTCAATTCTTCTTGAAGGTTGGCGAGAAACACCCAAGGGCCAATGGTTATGCGCAACCCTGCCAAAAGCTGCGCATCCTCGACGAATCGGCAGGTCACAGGCATTTCCAACAAACTGCCTAGTTTTTCTGCGAGCCTTTGCCGGTGTTGTGCGTCAAGCGAATAAGCCGTGGCGACCTCGGCTTCCTCGGGGGTTTCCTCACAGGCCTGCCGAATGGCACTCACACGTTCCGCAGGCAGCGAGTCCAATTGCCGCATCGCCATTTCAAACAGGCTGGATTCCAATTGTGGGCAGGCCAATTCACTCAACAAACGGGCCACGAAACGCGCCCCGATTTCAAGGCTGGCTTCCTGGTATTTGCGCACAGCATCAGCCCTAAGCTTCTCATCCAACACCATGGCTTTTTCTCGTTCTCGCTTTAACTCCCCACCCAACGTCACCCATTGATGCTCACGCTCCTCGGAGATTTCCTGGCGCAGTGCCTCACGCGCCGATTCGCGTTCTTCGCTCCATTCTTTCAGCCTGCTTTCATATTGACTTTGCAAGGCCACCGCTTCGCCGCGGATGGCTTGGGCGTTGGCTAAGGTTTGCTCGATGCCAACCCGGCGCTTGGCAATGGTGTCCAGCACCGGCTGATAGAGAAAACGCTTGAGAATCCACAAAAGTATCAGAAAATTAAGTATTTCAAGCAGAAAGGTTGACCAGTTAAGCTCCATGTTCTTGGCTCCACGCTAGCGATTGATTGAGCATAGCAGAGTTGTCCACGAATGAGGAGCTTCTTTATACGTTTTCACGCTTACTCCAAGACCACCATTTATGTTGGGTTCCCGCCGAATCGGTGTCTGTGTCCAAGACCCATAACAAGGGGTCTAGAACCCGGCGTGGCGTTATGGCGGTTTGGAGTTGCTGACCCTTGGGTGACGAACCTAGGGCAGACACTACGCAAAACCGCACACTGGCAAAATGATCCTCGGCTTGGCTCAAGAATGACTTTGCATGCAAGTGTTCCAAGGTCAGGGTTCGTAACTGCCCGGAGATGGCTGCCAGCGACTTTTTATAACTTGAAAAATCGTCTAAGCCATTGAAAGTTCCCGCTTGAAGATAATCCCGCAATGCTTGGTATTGAGGAAGCAACAAGGCTTTCCATTCATCGGCCTTGGTGTAAACCACCACTAGGCGTTGATGCCGGGTATCGCCAGCCAAATCCGCAATCCCATTTCGATAAACTGTCAATAGTCTGTTCATCTTTTGAGCTACTAAGTCTACATCGGTATCTTCCCGTTCTATGCCTGGAATGCTAAGCAAAAACAAAACCGTTGTGCTGCGGGCAAAAAAGCTGGCGTACTTTATCAATCTTCCGGCTCTTTCAAAACTTTCCCCGGCGGCATCGTAGCACAGCAAGCTTGCCCCTTTTCCGGTTGGAATGCCGGTCACTTGAATCATGGTGGGTTTGGGAAATGTCAACAATGTTCCATCTGGCAAGTTACCTTCCTTCAGCATCTTGATATCCTCGTCCAGAATATCCAGACTGGGGTCGCCAGAGGCGGTTACATAAAATCCCTTCCACTGCCTCGGCAGTTCGGGATGGGCTAGGGTATGAAACAACGAAGCCAGATAGACCGATTTGCCATGCCCACGAAAACCGACAGACCCTAAAATTGCCGGGGGGTACGCAGAATAATTGATGATATAGATGCCCGGGACAGATTCTTTGCATTCTGGACAGCTATAGCCACCTTTAGCGATTTTGGTGAATTTTTTGATTTGTGCCAGACAAATTGGACATAACATTAGCGTTGGCTTCCAAGATAAACTCAATATCCTACCGAACAGGGCGAAGAGATTAAAAACCATGAGGTGCATTGCTTAGTCCTGAATACGACCAAAACGTCGGGCCAACATGCGCCGGGTGTTTTCGGGTAACGTCAATGACCCATGAATGTATACCGGAATTTTTCGCAAATGCCGACGGCGCTGATGGTCATCGCTGAGAGCATCCAACACCTTATTGACGGCATAGTTATAATCTAGGCTTTGGCCCGTTGGCGGCGGATAAATAGCCAAGCGGTCGATGTCGGCGCTGATTGCTTTGCGGCTGTCCGGGTCAAACAGCGAAATGTTCAATTCGTCGGGCGTTGCGTCCATTGGCAGTGCGCCGATGACACCAATAAGCCGACGAACCGTCATAAATTCTTTTTGGCCGCAATAACGACAGACGAAATAATATACGAAATTCTCGTGCAAGCGGGGTTCCTCGACCATCAGCAACCGCCCGCTCCAGCGCACTGGCTTGGGGAGTCCTGGCCCTAAGCGAAAACGATGATAATCCATTTTGCACAGCCAGTGGGTTGTTTGTTTACATGCTTTAAGCCATGGCAGGAAGCGGGTGCTGAGGAATACGCTCATTAAACTTAAAATCAGCCAAACCAGTAATACAGTAGTTATTAGTAGAAGAGAATCAAAGGAAACGGATAAGAAGTAATGATTCCAGAAATTGCGTTGGAAGTAGATCATGATTACCGATACCCCAAGCCCCACACCAAACCCAGCGTCAACTGCGGAAATAATTAGTGCTTCAATTGAATTATTTAGTGCTTGTTTAGTCTCAGTCTGGGGACTTCGACCGAGTCGCCCTGCGATATACACCATTTCAAGAACTTTGAGTAACATTATTGCAAGACCTGCGACAGTCCCCGCAACAAATGTCGTTCCAAACATCGTTCCAAATTTAACTACAATCAATGATCCAAGATTATATCCATATTTTGCACCCACTGTTAACCCAATCAACATTCCAATCAAAGCGACAAACCTTTTGTTATTTAACAGACCCATGAGCAAACCGAAAGTCGCCATCCATGCTGCACCAATTACTGTGCCAAATACACTAACAGCTTCCAAGCCAATAGTCTGAATAATAACCACAATAACCAACGAGATAGACACTACAATTACAATCATTTTCCACTCATGCCTCTCCCTTTCTCTTATGAAAAACGAATACCTAAAATAAAATATCATTAAAACAATAGAAGAAGCTATCTTGGGCCAATAAAACAACCAACCAATTGGCAAAGCGAGTATCAAGGTCAAGAATCCGAGCCTACCGTATGTTGATAACCGCCATCCCTGATGCCAGCAAGCGAAATAAGCCCAGATCAGCAACAACCAAAACCAAGCCATCGGTGACAGCAACCAATAGAGGAGTGAATTGCGCATAGCAATAATCGACTCGCTATTGGCTGGGGGTGTGGCAAACAGTTCTCGCCAAACCCGCAAATCCCCTGCTTGCAGTTTTTCCTCAAATGGGGAATTGAATGCTTTAGGTCCGATAACCAACAGCAACACCAACAGCGTCAGCAAACAGAACAAACCAACAAAAACCAAGACACGTTGATGTTTACTCATAAAATCTAGCTCACTTGGGAAGCGATAAAAAATTTTGGGGGCGCTTTGCAAGCGAGACTATCCGCACAAGTGCGACCATATTTGCGGTTAAAAACCGCGCCCACGTAGATATCACGGCAACCACCAGCGTTTCAGCCCGTCCAAAAACCCGCCGCTGGATTTCTTTTCACGGGCGGCATTTTGGCTTTGGTTATTGTTGGTCTGGGCTTCTGGCCTGTATCGGGCGATGAGTTGTTCTTTGGCCCTTGCAGGGACAATACGGGAAACCGCATCTAGAATTTTCTGCGGAACTTCCTCGGGTAAGGCAGTAGTCGAGAGGCTTCCTTCCAGCCAGCGGCAGAGGGTGTAGGCAGTTTCCTTCTCATCCTCAATCCCCGGTTCGTGCGCTTGCAAACGCGCCAGCTCCCAACGCTCGAAGAAAGTGCGGGGGACTGGCGGTGCTGTATCGTCGAGAAAAACCCGCTGTTTCACATCAACGCGGATGAATCGACCCGGCGGCGGGGCTTCCGGCAAGCCCACCGCCCAGCAGGGGGTGGACACAAAATTGCCTTTATAAAAAAAACTGTCGAAGCTACACCAGGCATTCAAAGCCGCTGGCACCGCTATCAGCACCTCGGCTAGGATCTGCTCAACCCCGTCAGGTGGGCCGATCAATGCCAGCGCTTGGCGTTCCTTGACCATCGCCTCGGCGCGTAAAGCATACAAGGTCAGGCGCTGCAAGGTCTCGGTGGGCGGCTGCCTGATGGGGGTGCTAGTCGTGGGATGGTTCACAGAAACCGGTGCAATATCGCTCGTTGCCCTATCACCCAAAGCCAGTGCCTGCTCAATGCTTTGACAAAATGGAAAAGATTGCAGCACGACGATGGGATTTAGACCGCCTGTAATCCAGTCGGCCTGATTAAAGACCAAGGCATGGGCCAAATAACTGCCCTTGCGACCAAAGGTGTCGGTGTCATCCAGCGGAACAATATGCGCCAATACCAGTTTGTCCCGGCCCAAAGGGAAAAATAAGCTCTTGCTCGGATTGGAAGGGCTGTGTGCATAAAAGAGGCGAGGCTCAATATCATCCACCTCCGTCTCGCTCAGCAGCGACTGGCTGTGGAGCAGGGCTTGAAATCCTCCCCGGTTGTGGGGCGAACGGTCTTTCTCGACATTGGTGTAAACCAGTTGTCCTGCGGTGGTAGGCATGGGGAGGGCTCCTCAAAATTAACGGGCGACTTCCTTTTGAAATACGTCATCCATGGCAGATGTAAAGGATGGGTTAGCTGCAATTTTCTCCAAGGGTCCGAAGCGGTCGCCCAACATGCGCAGGGTGTTTTCCGGCAGTGGATAGGGCACAACAATGCGCACCCGGATTTTCTTGAGGGGCTGACTGCGATGATGGTCTTCGCTAAGGGCGATCAACACGGCGTTGACCGCGTAGTCATAGTCGAGCGTTTGTCCCGGTGGGGGCGGGTAAAGGGCAAGCCGGTCGATGTCGGCGCTGATTGCTTTGCGGCTGTCTGGGTCATAAAGCGAAATATTTAACTCCCCAACAGGCGTTTGGGAGGGTATCGCGCCAATAATGCCGACGAGACGAATCACTGTCACATACTCATTTTTGCCACAATAACGGCAGACGAAATAATCTGCAAAATTCTCATGTTGGCGGGGTTCCTCGACCATCAATAATCTTCCGCTCCAGCGTACCGGCCACGGCAAGCCTGATAATTGAAACCGGTGATAGTCGGTTTGGCAAAGCCAATGGGCGGTTTTTTGGCGAGCTTTTAGCCATGGTAGGAAATGGGCGCTGAAAAATACGCTGACCATTCCAAGGATCAGCCATGCCAGCATGACTACGCCGATTAGCAGTATGGAATTCAAGGCAGAAACGAAAAAATAATGCCCCCATGGATTGCCTCGTAAGAAAATAATCCCCCCCTCAGCTATTAACGCCGCCACTATGGACATACATAATATGGCACGAGATCCCGCACCTATCGACATGACAAGCATTGCAATGACCGATGCTCCGATGGATGCCCCAACACCCGCTCCAATTCTAGCATTTGGCTCGGCGGCAAGCAACGCCTCAATCCCTGCAGCAAAACCCGCAACCAGTCCGGCTGAGAGTACGGCGGTAAGACCTGTGACAATCTCTTGGAGGATAAACCCTTTAGTCAAACTATTCATCACATGCCTAATTAACACTCTAATACCGCCAATCAAACCCAAGACAAGCGATCCAACAATTGCTCCAATGACTGCGCCTATAACCCCGTTACTTATTGCGAAATACTTTGAGGCAGGGTCAATAAAATCTTCACTTTTACCGCCAATCGCCATGAAGATACCTATTCCAATGGCAGCGAAAAAAATCCCATCCAATCCATTACTTTCAGCGCCACCGATTATGCATCCTATCCCAAAAATCTTCAAAGCAAGGTAAAGAAGGCCAATATCATTTTTCAAACTGATAGAAGCCCCAAAAGCAGCACCAACCATTCCGAAAAATGCCAAACATATTATTAAAATGAAATCTCTTTTACGCAAAAATATCCAATTAATCGCAGGGGAAATTAATAAGTAGCTCAAACCTACAACGATTCCGATGGAGCCTGCCCACTGGCTGCTAGAAGTCATCCAGCCAATCGGCAATACCAGAATTAAGGGAAGCATCAGCAAGCCGCTGTAAGTAGACAGCCTACAGTCTCTGTCCCCATAACTTAGAAGCGCCCAAACCGCCATCAGCCAGAACCATGACATGGGGGACAGCAACCAAAAAATTTTCGAATCGTGTAGGGAATCTGGGGGTTTGACGGTAAAGGATTCCAGCCAGCGATGCAAAAGATCTGATTGTAATAAGCGCGTTGGCTCGGCTGGGGCAAAGAATCCCTGCCAAATAAACCAGAAAGCAATCAAAATAATAGGATAGAATTTTTTCATGGGCTTTGTTCCATTTCGCGTACCAACCGCACACCAAAAAACTCCAGTCTTTGTCCTGTTCGGATAGGCTGCACCGTGTCGCTAAGCGGATTCCACAAATTTGGTTTGAAGCTATGCCGAGGGGCACCCAATCCCTTCCAGGCGTCTCCGTCCCGCACCCACTCCACCAACCCACCGCGCAACAGGCTTAAATCCAATAAGGATTGCGACTGCGCTTGGTCTTGTAGCCGTCGCAATAAAATGGTTGCCAGTTCTTGTTGGCTGGGCGAAGTTATAGGGTCTTGAACGTCGTTTTGGGCCTGCGCATTGATATCCGGTTCTTCATTAAGGGTGATTTGCGGGTTAGGGATGGGCGAGGGCGTGCCGTAGCGGTTGACGATTTTGATAATTTGTTGAAAGAGTTCCAAGGCGAATTCATCGCGGGTCCTATCAGAATTGAGGTCATGGAAGGCTTTTCCGTTCTTATTGTGGAAAATTTGTAGCTTTTCCAGCCCTTTCAGGTCCATGATGCCATCAAATAAAATAGGTTTTAGGGCGACAGGAATTGCCCGTTTCTCGGTTTCTGGAACGGCAAGATCATGGGAGACAAAAGCGGGCAATTCATGGTCTTTGATGAACTCGCTGCCTAGAAAAGCCGGACTGACCAATAACAGGCCGAAATGGCAGTAGTCCACAGCCGACCGAATCTTGTCATGCCAATCTTCTCCCGCCAGGAGATCCCCATCGTCCCAGGCTTTAAAGCAATAATCTTTAGCAGTCGCCAATAGTTGTTTGAGGGGGTTTAGCAGCTTATCTTTGAGGATTTTGTCTTTGTGTGCATAGGACACGAAATAGCGGATTATCGGTTTGCCGTCGCGTATCTCGGTCGGCCCAATGGTATTTGGGAGGGAACGCTCATAACGGGCAGTATCCATAGGTGATTGATTCAGCATCGTAAAACCGGAAGTCGCTAGATTGGTTTGATCGGGTTGATGCTCAAGTCCGTCGATGGACTGAAAACACCGATAGATGGTCCGCCATTCTTCTACTGTGGGAAGCCGGTAGCCTTCTCCCAGCCAAGCAGCATAGGCTTCCGCTTCACTAGGCAATAAGCCAGTGACAAATAGCTGTTCACGCTGCCCAGTGGTAAAGTTCTGTGGCGAGACGCTGGGATTGAGCGCGAGAAGTTCCTCGTACCAGCCATCTCTTTGCGGTTTGACATCGGCCAAGTATTGCTCGAATTGAAGTTTGGTCAAGGGCAACAGGCTCACCGCTAAAGCCAATTTTTTCAGCACGACATAGGAAAAGCCAGTACGGTCAAAAAAAAGGTCCATAACTGTTCATTTCTAAGTGTTTAGAGGGGTTGAACTCTCCGTGTGCGTTGTGATCAGTGAATTGTGATTCCCTCGACAATTGGGGGCATTATACACCGCCGGCAGGGGCGAGAGGAGTTAGCACTTGATGTCCAGCGCAACGTCGGAAGACATGCTTTTCGTGCAGACACTTTCGTTAATCAGCCTCAGCAGATGGGAAATCGTGTAAAATCGTACTATAAAGGAGTTGGCTAAAGGACCACATGAAGGGGTTTATTATGGAAAAAGTGGGATTGCAACGAAGTTCAGACTAAAATTCTAAATTCCGGGCGGACGAATAGAGTCGCCAGCCATCAGTTTACTCATTCGCGGTGCTGATTTCAGCCTGCGCAAACATTTTAGAGAATTGCCATGATCAAATTAACGGCCGACCTTGACGCAAACTACCAACGCTTTATCGAAAACATTCTGGAATCCGGGCAAGTGTGGGGCTTGCAATCCGACGAGGGTTGGGTGGTTGTCGACTCAACAGAGTTTGAAGACTCCGAAGTAATGCCGTTTTGGTCAGAGGAAGCTTACGCCAAGGCCCATTGTGTCGGTGAATGGGAAAATTTTAGGCCAGTCGCCATGGATTTGGATGAATTTATAGAAGAATGGCTGGCAGGAATGGCGGAGGACGGCATCCTAGTTGGACCCAATTGGAACGATGACCTTGATGGGGTGGAGGTGGAGCCTGAGGAAATTAGCCAACAGTTGACTGGCGATGTTGACGAACCTATCACGCATCACTGAGCCATCAACCCGCCTAGTTAGAAAGATGGGCCTTGGTCATCGTTCAGCCCACTTAATGTGGAGTGCGGCGACTTGTCGCCGCTTTCTGAGCCATACGGCGACAAGTCGCAGCACTCCACAAACACACCCATCGGGCTGAACGATGACCAAGGCCGAAAGATGATTAAGCTATTTCGTTTTGGGCTTTGCAGACACAACTTGCTAATCAGGTAAACCCATGGGCATCGTTTACTCCACCTTACACGGGCAAATGTGCCCGGAATGCGGAAAACCAAAGGGTTCCTGCGTTTGCGGCAAGAAATCGGCGGTGAACGCCAAGGTCGATGGCAGCGTCAGAGTCGGGCGTGAAACCAAAGGTCGTAAAGGCGCGGGGGTCACTGTCATCTCTGGCATCCCTTTGGCGGACGACGAGTTGAAGATATTGGCAAAGGAATTGAAATCCCGTTGTGGCGGCGGAGGAACCGTTAAAGATGGGGTCATCGAAATTCAAGGTGACCATCGCAATTTGGTGTTGGAGGAACTCGCAAAACGGGGTTTTAAGGCTAAACGCACTGGTGGCTGAGGTGATACTATGACCAAACCGATGCTTTTGTTGATGGGTTTACTATCGATTGGCCTTTATCAGAACTGGGAACTTGTAGGGGATTTTTTTAACCCACCGGCATCCAGCACGATGAGGCAAGGAAATGTCGTACTCTATGCCACCCAATGGTGTAGTTATTGCGCCAAGACGCGTAAGTTTTTTGCAAAAAAACATATCGCCTACAAGGAGTTGGACGTGGAAAGTTCAGAACAAGGGCGCATTGGATATGAGCGGCTTGGGGGTGGCGGTGTTCCCATCATTGTAGTCAATGAATCCACCGTTATCCGTGGCTATGATCCCGGGGCCATCATCAAGGCTTTAGGGCGGACACCTTGAATGGAGAGTTTTCACCATTACTAAGACACTTGCCTTAACCGTCGGGCTTCTCCTGCTGGCATTCTTGCTCAAGCGAGTTTTCTGGCATGGCAAAAAGCTTCCCCGATATCCTTATCAAAGGAACGGGATGATATTCAAAGCGGATGAGAAGGCGTTTTTTCGCACGATGAAGGACGCTGTAGGTGGGGAGTACGAAATTTTCGGTAAGATCCGTGTTACCGATATTATCGTCCCCAAAAAAGGCGCGTCCGCCCATGCTGTCAAAAAAGCCTTCAACTCCATTGAAGACTGCTATTTCGATTTCGTTCTTTGCGAAAAAACCAACTTGGCCGTAGTCTGTGTCGTACAATTGCAGGATAAAACCCATTCTGTTCGGTCGAATGAAAAAGATACGCTGATACCGATCTGCGAGAATTTGGGTTTGCCCTTAGTTCGATTTGCCATCACAACAGATTATTCCGCCGGGGAAATCCAGGAAAAACTGCATAAGGCTATCATCAAGGGGCCTTTTTTACTGGTGGAAACGGATGGGCGCAAAGAACCGCGCATTTCCAGCGTTGACGGCATGAAATTTTAGGTCCAACTACTACACTGAAATTCTGAGGAGAAAAAAATGGGTGTAAATATCTGGGAACTTTTGGTTATCTTAGTCATTGTGGTTTTGCTGTTCGGCACGAAGAAACTGAAAACCATAGGCGGTGATTTGGGCGGGGCTATCAAAAGCTTCCGTGCCGCAATGAACGAACCTGACGAGGACAAAGGCGCGGGCAAGCCCCACACCATTGACGGTGAAGCCGAAGTGGTCTCCGACAAGAAAGATAAATCCTAATAGTACGCAACCATCATGTTCGATGTCGGCTTTTCTGAGATGTTGATGGTGGGCTTGATTGCCCTCCTCGTTTTCGGGCCGGAACGCTTGCCTCGTGTGGCGAAGGAGGCCGCTTTGTGGATAAGGAAGCTACGTTCAATGGCTACCTCGGTCAAACAAGAGATCGACCGCGAACTGCAATTGCAGGATTTGAAGGAATCGATGGATCAACGAAAGCGTGAGATGGAAAAGATGTTGCTGGCGGATAATTCTTCCAAAATGCTCAATGTCGAGGCAACGCAAAAGCCAGAACCCAAGCCAACTGAGGAAGTCCATGAGTAGCGACTACCCCCAAGACTCGGAGCAACCTTTCGTATCCCATCTCGTCGAGTTGCGAGACAGGCTGTTACGGACCATCTTGGTGGTATTCCTGTTGTTTTTTGGCTTGGCATTTTACGCGAACGAAATCTACGCGTACCTGGCCGGGCCATTGTTAAAACACATGCCCGCTGGTAGCCAGATGATTGCCATTGAAGTGGCATCGCCGTTCTTGGCCCCTTTTAAACTGACGCTAGTGGTGTCCGTGTTTCTGGCCGCCCCCTACATCCTTTACCAGGCATGGGCCTTTGTCGCGCCGGGCTTGTACCGGCATGAGCGCCGACTAGTATTGCCGTTATTGGTGTCAAGCAGCATCCTTTTTTACGCCGGCATTGCCTTTGCCTATTTCGTGGTGTTTCCCTTGCTGTTCGCTTTCATTACCACGACGGCCCCGGTGGGCGTGACGGTGATGACTGACATCAGCAAGTACTTAGACTTCGTGCTGACCATCTTCTTCGCTTTCGGCATCTCCTTCGAAGTCCCGATCTTCACCATTTTGCTTATCTGGACCGGCATCATCACCCGCGAGTCCATGGTTGAAAAACGGCCCTACATCATTGTGTTGGCCTTCATCGTCGGCGCAGTGCTGACCCCGCCAGACCCGATTTCGCAAACCTTGCTGGCGGTGCCCATCTGGATGCTGTTTGAATTGGGCTTGTTCTTTTCGCGCTTTTTCACACGAGAGCATGAGGTCGAGCCGGAACAGGGCTTGCTTATGGAAGAGAAGCAGGACGTGGCTAGTAGGCCACAAGCGTCGGACGATGGCGATGGGTAATTACTAAATGCAGCATAACCGTGTAGGCGTATATTTATGAGAACGATCAAATTTACCTCTTGGCAAGATGGTGACTTCTTTATCGGGTTTCTCAACGATTACCCTGATTATTTAACTCAAGGCATGAGCAGAGAAGAACTTGCCGATAACCTGAAATCATTGTTGATTGATCTTGAATCAGATGAAATACCCTATGTACGAAAAGTTGAAGAGTTATTGGTTGCCTGAATGAAAAGGCGAGAACTAGTCCGCTGCCCAACATTCATGCAAATTGGTTTGCACCCCCGAAGATGAAAGCCATACCAAGTAGGGTACGCTGTGCGTACCTTCAAGGGCTTACAATGGTACGCACAGCGAACCCTACTTGGATACCGTACTTTCATGGCAACCCGGCGCTCAAGCGGAAGCGGGGTTTTGCTCGTTCCCAAGCTCCTGCTTGGGAATGGGGTTTTTGAAGCTCCAGCTTCCCGAAGAACGGCCAAGCAGGAACTTGCAAGAAAAGGGTTCCCAAGCCGGATATCTCATCGTTATACTCAAGTGTGGCGATATTTGTCAGAACACATGAATGTTCGACAATTCCAAAGAGCAAGTTTCACGCAAAGGCGCAAAGAAAACGCTCTTCTTTGCGCCTTTGCGAGCTTTGCGTGAGACTTCTTTTTCCAGTAACGATGGTATAACACGTATTCCACGGAATATTTCGACTCGGACGGACTTGTGTAAAACGGCGAGAGCCGGAGCTTGGGAACCAGCCAAAGGGTAGCAATGGAACCGCGGTTTCACATCCCTGTGGACTGGATTCCGGCAATCCCTGCCGGAATGACGGGCTTTTTACACTTGTGTATATCAATGTGATGAACGAAAAAAAGAATGATCTTCCTGTTCACTGACTTTGGCCCTAGTGGCCCCTACTTGGGCCAGATGGAGGCTGTTTTACGCATCAACGCGCCGGGAGTTGATGTAATCAACCTGGTCAGCGACGCGCCAACGGGCAAACCCCGCCTAGCCTCTTATCTGTTGGCGGCTCTGGCAGCCGACTTTACCAAGGGCAGTGTGTTTTTGTGCATAGTCGATCCGGGCGTAGGCGGGGACCGTTTGCCGGTGGTGCTTGAAGCCGACGGGCGTTGGTTCGTAGGACCTGACAACGGACTGCTTAACACGGTGGCTGTCCAAGCAAAATGCGTTGACTGGCGGATCATCACTTGGCGGCCCGAACGGCTGTCGGCCAGCTTTCACGGTCGTGACCTATTTGCCCCTGTCGCAGCACAAATTGCCCGTCAAGATTTCGCCCGCTTTGTCAGCGATTGGGACGGGCCAGAATTAGGCAACTGGCCGACAGACATCGCTTCCATCGTCTATTTTGACCACTACGGCAACGCGATCACCGGTTGGCGCTATTCCGACGCGTTGGAAGGCACGTTTTTATTGGTAGTCGGTCAGAGGATACATCAGGCGCGAACATTTATTGACTCAGCCCTAGGCAGGCCATTTTGGTACTGTAACTCCATGGGCCTAGTCGAAATTGCCGTCAACCTAGGCCGCGCTGACGATGTATTAAGCTTAGAGTTGGGGCAAGACTTATATTTTGAGGATGGACCATGAAAAAACCCGAACCTTGGTCAAAAGGTCGCTTGGAAAACTGGCGGAAAACCCGCTCTGGCGGCAAGAACCGCTTTATCTGGACCCATGGCGTTGTTCAATGGGGCGGGTTCATGCTGTTCTTTTCGCTAGGCGTTTTCCAGCATAGCCATTATGGCAATGTCTTCAGCACGGAAGGCAACCTGCCGTTTCGGCTCGTATTGGCGCTATTGGTTTGGGTGTTCGTCGGATACCTATACGGACAGTCGCGCTGGCGGCGCAATGAGCAGGAATACCTAGAACAACTTTCGGGGGATGAATGAAGCCCGCTTTACAGTCTCTGCTTCTATATTGCCGCCCAGGATTCGAGAAAGAATGTGCCGCCGAAATACAAGACCAAACCCATAAGCTGGAGGTGCTGGGTTATTCCAAGGCCAGTCCTGGTGCCGGTTTTGTGTTGTTCACGCCCTACCAAGAGCCCGATATGGCGGTGCTGGGCAAGCAATTAAATTTTGCCGATTTATGCTTCGCAAGGCAAATGGTGGCGGTATTGCCCCTGTTGAGCAAGCTTCCCGTGAATGACCGCATAAGCCCTCTGCTAGAGTCGGCGTCCAACTTGGCAAGGCAATTTTCCGCCACATGGCTGGAGACTGCCGACACTAACGAAGCCAAGGAGCTTGCCGTGTTTGTGCGCAAATTCGAAGGGCCATTGAATCGCGCCTTGGTCGATGCCGGTCTGGCCAGCCCAAAACCCGGCGCACCCCGTTTGCATCTGTTTTTCCTCAACTCCACCACGGTTTATGTTGGGCTGTCCCGGCCCGTCAACTCTTCGCCCTGGCCCATGGGAATCGCGCGCTTAAAATTCCCCCGTTCAGCGCCAAGCCGCTCAACTTTAAAACTGGAGGAGGCGCTATTGTTCTTTTTGGGCAACGAGACAAAATTCTTACAACCCGGCATGAATGCCGTCGATTTGGGCGCTGCACCCGGCGGTTGGACTTGGCAATTGGTTAAACGTAGCATCCGCGTCACGGCGGTGGATAATGGACCGATGGACAAGGATTTGATGGATTCGGGCATCGTCCAACATTTGCGCACCGATGGCTTCAGGTACGCCCCGCCCAAGCCAGTGGACTGGTTGGTTTGCGACATGGTGGAGCAGCCATCTCGGATAGCCGCCCTAGTTGCACGCTGGATGGCAGAAAGCCATTGCCGCCACGCGATGTTTAACCTTAAGCTACCGATGAAAAAGCGCTACGAAGAAGTCTTAAGATGCCGGGAAATCATCGAAGAGGCCTTGGATAAGGCCGAAGTGCCATTCCGTCTCTCCTTCAAGCAACTCTATCATGACCGCGAGGAAGTGACCGGTTATCTGGCTCATTTGTGAGCGAAAACGCACCAATAATGTACAAATTGTCAAGGGTAGTTCAACCCTGATTTCGTCAACCCCTTTCATTGCTGATATTTTAGGATATGGCACACTACCTGCATTTATAAAAGTGAGTGATGACATTTCTCCTTAGCGTTTATCCTATCAGCGTTTGCCCGCCTCACGGCGGGCTTTTTTTTGCGGGCCGTTAAATTTTGGGCAAAAAAACCACTTATTAAAAGTTGTTTTTTTACAGACTTTACACAAACAGCGTTTATTATTTTCAATAAACGATTGTAAATCATAGTTTATATGGTGGGTCGTCCGCGACTCGAACGCGGGACCATCGCATTAAAAGACCGAGATTTACACTAGACAAACAATGTAATCAATAGCTTGCGTGTTTCTCCAAACCGACATAAAGCCATGGGAAGCCTCAAGGCTAAACCACAGTCGTTGCACAATAGCACACTGTTAGCACACTGCAAGAGAACGGCTCAAGGCATCTCATCACCAATTAATTCCTGTTGGCTATTGATTGACCAACACCAATGCTTTAAATCGGACGCATCATGCCGCCCATCATTCCCCCCATGAAACCCGTCACGATACTAAAAAGCGTAGCCAAAATGATGATGGCGGGAATCGAAGCCAAAGCCCATTTCACCATCAGAATGACGATGGAAAAAAACGGCATTTGCAGATCGACGACAATAACTTTGCTCGGTTCGTCTGAATTGTTCATGAAAATCTCCCGTTGCAGCGCAAATTCATCCTCGTAGCCGTGGTTGCTTGGAATGGTTTGCCCTATTGATGTGGATGGGTAAAGTGATTCACTGGACTGCTTGAAGGAACCCCTGAATATAGTTCGCTGGCAAGTCGATAGTTTTGTAATCTTGCTTACCCGAACTCAGGGTAAGCCGTAGCCCTTTGAGTTGGGCAGCCTCCAATTCCGATTGCGAAAGTTCCAGGCTGGCTCGATCATGAAAGAGGCAGGCGTAAACCAAGCTATTGAAAAACTGGCAGCGCTCGGTGTCGTGACGATGGCTACCCGTTAGGCGGCTTGAGCCATCGGCGAACTTCACGGCATCATAATGACGGAGGTCTCCGCCATAGTCGGCGGCAATCGACATTTCGTACAAAGCACCACCTTTGGGCGATTTCCGGGCAACCAGCCAGTAGTAAACGCTATCGTATCCATAGAACAAGGTTCGATAGTGACTGACTTGCAATGATGGACTCCGCCATGCGGAGTATTGACCGACAACCGTCACCGACTCTTTCACAGATTGCGCAATCGAACCGGGCAATGCCTCCCGAAGATTTGCCGCACAGCCCAAAAGACTGGCAACAGCAATTAGGCACATGCCGTAATGGAAATATAGCATGGTCAACTTCCCGGCCAGGAATGAAGACGATGCAGGGTTATGCATGTGAATCCATGCCTATGATTCGAGCAGATTTATTGCTAATAATTGGGTTTAGCGAGGGGTTTATGGTTCATAGGCTTCAAGCCCTGCGTTCATCGCGCCTTCGATTGTTCCGTCAAAATGATCATATCCCGGAAACATCCATTCATCTGGATCATAACTGTTCTTGCTGTATTTGTAGATCGCGAATTCCCATGCAATCATGTCACCCGTCCATTCAAGACGACAGATCGGTGAAGGTTTGCGGTTATCCCAATCCTGACGGTCAAGAAATAGATATGGCCCCTTGAATCGTGCAACATAGCGGGCATTTCCACGGGCACTTAGAACATCCTGATTGAAACGTTCAACGATTTCATCAGCCTGTTGACGAACAGCAGGCGGGATACGTTTTACAGTGGCCTTTTTTTGATTCATGGTTAATGGTTCCTGTACATAAAAATCGCATCATTCTTGTAAAAACATAGGCCAACCAATCGTTTAAAAACATACTATAATGGATCTATGGGCTTCCTTCAATGGCACGTTAACCCGGCCACACAGCTTAAATTTGGGAGACTGACATGAACGCACTTTCCAAAGACCTACGACAGCGGATTTTGAATTACGCGTTGAACCACTCGGTTCGTCAAACCGCACGGGCGTTCCATGTCAGTCCGAACACCGTCCAACAGCTCAAGAAGCTGTTCTACGAAACCGGCGGCATGGACCCCCGCATCAGCAAGCCCGTCCACGCCCATGCGGTTTCGCCCGAAGGGGAACTGTACTTGAAAGCACTCCTCTTGGAGGAAGTGGACTTGACGCTGGAACGGCTCTGCGAGCTTTACTGGCAAGCCTATGCGGTCCGCGTCGGCGTGACCACGATGCATCTCACGCTCAAGCGCATGGGCCGGCTTTTGACAAAGGCTTAATTTGCTTCGATGATAAAAATATATTAGTAGTAAGCAAGTGCCTTAAGGATTATCTTCCAAACGAATCCTTAACCATGAATTTTATTGCATACGAAGGCAACAATTTAATATTGCCAGAGAAATTCCTACCTGATAATTCATTCCTTAAGTATCATAGAGAACATATTTACAGGGACTGATAGCGTCCATCCTTTGCAATATGGGACACCACAGTAGTCGAAGGCAAGTCCCAACATTGAACCCTAAACCGATCATTAAACGGAACCTCATTTGCATTAACATTTTTGTGTTCAGGCCACAAAGCTAGCGGGTACTGACCAAGATTGGGTGAGTTTTTATATATCTCCGCATAACATGCCGCAAAAAGATAACGGTGTAGATCACTTGGCATATGACTTCTGGTTTCGTGCTGACATATTCCTTTTAATCGAGTATCTTTGATAAGATCAAAAATCTCAATCGGCATATTATTGTCAACCCATTCTAAATCCGAAAAAAACCTTGAACCATCGTAAGCGTTCACTCCCCCCCTGCCTTTTCCTGGGAGCGCGGCCATCTTGGCCGCCATTTCAGCGGGCGAGACGCCCTCGCTCCCAGGGGGAGTGAATGCTTACGCCTAAAGTAGCTCTGTGCGCTTCATGTTCTGCTCGCCTCCATTCTTCTTTTACCAAGCCATTCGCCACCAATTCTTCCTTGGTTATTTTTCCTCGCAAGTAATCATAGTAACAATCTGGAACCTTACCCTGAAAGCTCCTGAAAAAAGCACGGAGTTTTAGGGTTTCCGATGCGTTTTGATCCTTTTCAATTGAAACACGGACATCAAACGCCCAATTTCCAGAAACATCTTTAAGACGGGAAAAACCTTCGCTCAATCCACCCGGCCCAGCAAACAAATCAACAACCGGAATGGGCTTTAACGGCATTTACCTTATCCCTCTAAAAAATTTATGGCCTAAAATGGACATCATTCAATTTATGCCAAGCTGGCAAGCGTATTTCAGAGCCAATACTACCTGATTTTAAGCCACGACGAGAGAGTCATCGATCTTCCCGGCAATGCCAGAGGCGTAATAGGCTGATCGTCGTGTCCGTTAGCTCGTAACGTAACTCATAGTCACCGACGATCAAGCGACGCACGTCGCGTGGAATAAATTCGGTAAGGCACTCACCAAGCTGCGGATAGGTTAAAAGCTGTTCCGCCGCTGCCACCAATTGCCGCACAACTTTTGCGGCTGCGCGTGGATTAACCGGATAGAGAAAGTCATAGAGTCGCACCAAATCCCGGTTGGCGCTCGTTGTCCATTGCAATATCAAGTAGATTACACCGCTTGGTCGAGGTTTTTGGCCCAAGCGACGACCGAGGCATGATCGACCACACGCCCGGAATCGACATCAGCCAATCCTTCCAGAGTGAGTTGATGGCGCTTGGCTTCAAGTTCGACCCATGAAGCCAAAGCTTGACGGACGATCCACCCCTTGGGACGGTCAAGCCGTGCGGCAAGCATGTCAACTTGTTCGGCAAGGTCGAGGGGGATATGGGCAGTGACAACGCGGCTGTTCATGTCAGTTCCTTTCAAATAGTAGTTAATCAACTATAATCACTTTGATTATAAATGTCTAGATATCATCTTTGGAGGCTTAAGGCACTCCCTATCATTTAGATCAAAACCTCACCGAAGTTTGGGTTCCGTCGCTAAATGGCACGGAATTGTTAATACGATATGGCGAGGGTGAAAGTCCCTTCACGTTTAGTGAATTTTTTCAGACCCCATCAAACACTAATTCATCGGATAATTGCCGAATGAATCGGCAAATCTGGCTTCTTACCTCATACCTCCTCTTGGCGACCCGCTTGGCTTGGGGGGCGGACTTTGTTTCGCTTTCCGAGCCTCCTTTTTTCATCGACAAGGAGCGCGGCTGGTTTTGGCGTGAGGTTGAACCCGACACTCAACCAAAACCGAATAAACAACCGGAGAAGGCCAACCCAGACACCGAAGCCAAGCATCTACCGCCACCTATTCCTCCACAAAACCAACAAACACAGTCGGTAATACCTGAGCCTTCCCCGCTGTCCGCCGAATGGTTCAGGAAAAACCTGGAACGCTACCGGGACAAGGCCATTGACGAGCCATCACCGGAAAACGTCGCGGCGTACTATTATCTCCAGCGCGTCATGATGGACAAGGCCCAGCGGTTCACCGACGTGGCGCGTCGTGTTGTGATGAGCGACCCGCTATTGGACGAAAACCAGCGCCGACCCATTGCAACCTTTGCCGCGAACGAGGCCAATTACCAAGCAGGCATCGCCAGCGGACAGGCGCTTGCGGCTATCGCAAAACAGGCTGGCATTTTGTTCTTCTTCCGTTCCGACTGCCGCTATTGTCACATCCAAGCGCCGTTGTTGGCCCTGCTGGAAAAGCGTTTCGGCTTCAAGGTTTATGCCGTATCACTCGACGGAAGGCCGATGCCGAATGGCCTTTATCCAGATTTCCATGTCGATCAAGGACAGGCGCATCTGTTGGGTGTAATTTCTACGCCAGCCCTGTTCCTGATGAGGCCGCCAGACGGCATCGTCCAACTTGCCCAAGGTGCAGTTTCGCTGGACGACTTGTCTGGGCGTCGATTTGATGCGGGCGGTGGCTTCCAATGCCGCTGGCTATGCGTTTCAGTTGGCGATCAACGCGATGTGTTCCGATTGCGGCAATGTCATGTCCGACCTGCAAAAGAAGGTGCAGCAACTCAACCAGATGTTCTCCAACTCCTGCCAGTTGGCCCAAGGCTTGGTCAACGACGCCGCCAGTGTGTTGCCCGACAAAGTTCACAGCGACATGAAGATGTCCACCATCTCGTTTTCCAAGGGCGTGACCGACGTGTTCGGTGCTTTGACCAATTCCAGCGCACAGGGCGACCCGGTGCAACAGGTGAAGGCCAACGCCGCCACCGACATGCAAAAGGTCATCCAAGGCAACCTGGTGTGGCGGGCGTTGAACCAGAACAACGCGGACGGCTGGTTCAAGTTCGGCGGCAACGAGTTTTTGCAGGCGACGATGAGCGTCACCGGCTCGGTGGTCGTCAAATCGCCCGAAGCCGCACCCGACGGCAAGGGTGAAAGCAACCCAATCGTCACGCTGCCCAATTTGCTGCACATCAAAGACCTGCTCAACGGCTCGGGCGCAAATGATTACCAGACCGTCCAGGTGTACGAGTGCGACAGCAGCGATGCCGACGGTTGCCTGAACCCGGTGGCGAAGGGCGTTGCCCTGGTCGGACTCAAATGAGGATGCCTACACCGGTCAAGTCCGCGTGGTGGATAATGTCCCGCTCGGACCCGCAGCGGCGGGTTCCATCCTGTCCAACATGGGCTATCGCCTTACCCGGCTGTTCGAGCAAGGCTTTTCCACGCCCAGCATGACCGGCCACGGCTTTGCCGATTCGCTGCAAGTGATGGCCTCGGTGCGAAAGAACCTCCTGTCCAGAGTGCAATTGGGCAAGGCGAATTCGCCCAACACGGGCGGCGACTTGGAAAACTCGCTCATCAACTATGTCAATCCTGATGCTTCTGTGGATACAGCTTTGGATGCCCATATTGGCCGTGGTGAACCTGTACATCACGATGGCAGCAGCCGGCAAAATGGAGGCGTTAAACGCGGCCCAGTTCAACTTGCCGTCAATGTACGGGCTGTACCAGATGGACATGGCAATCCAGGAATGGCTGGCAATCGGCGGCATGTTGGCTTCCTCGACCCCGGCCATCGCGCTGATGCTGGTCTATGGCGGGTCGGTCACGGCGACGCATTTTTTGGGCAGGATGCAGGGCGGCGATTTCGTCAACGAAAAGATCAATTCCCCTGACATCGTAAGCCCTGCGCCTATCATGAATCTGCAACCCAACTATCAACATGCCCCGTTGACCGGCACAACCCAATTCGGTGCCGAGAAAGTTTTACCATCTTTCCAAGCAGGAAAAGACCTCAGTGCCTCAGTCTCGTCTGCCTCAGCCGCCATGCAACAGGCCACCCGCAGCTTCATGGACAGCCTGTCGAACACAGCATCCCGCTCCAGCGGCATTTCACAGGAAGGCTTCGACGCGCATTCCGCCAGCAAGCGGATTGCCAGCAGTAGCAGCGAAACCGACAAGTTCATGCGGGCCACCGGCGAGGACTTCGCCCAAAGATACCGGGACACCGGCATGTCGGGGGATGATTTTGCGGCGGTGGTGGGAGGCGCGGCAACTTTAGGTAGGGCTTCGCCCAAGGACAAGGATAAAGGCAAGGAGAGCGAAAAGGAGTCGCTGTTTAAATTGAGGGGCAACTTGTCCGGGCAACTCCAAAACCAGTTCCACGTTGGAACCAGCCGCGCCGACGAAATCGCCACGGACATCTCCAACCGGGTAACCAAAGACCACGGCTGGCAAACCGATTTGGCCCAAAGCATCGCCACGGATGCCCAATCTGGAACCCGCGAAGTGGCTTCATTGGGACTGCAAAGCCAGGATTTGTCTTCTCTCCAGCACAGCGCGACAGATACCCTGTCCGCGACGGAAACCTACAACCAGACGGTCTCTGCGCAAAGCCGTTTCGGTGCGTCAGCCAGTTACGGCGCTGCCGAAACGGGGCTTAAAATATCCGGCGACCCTAAGCTAATGTCCTCCTTGGACATGACTTTGGAGTAAGCGTTCACTTCCCCCTGGGAGCGCGGACGTCTCGCCCGCTGAAATGGCGGCCAAGATGGCCGCGTTCCCAGGAAAAGGCAGGGGGGAGTGAACGCTTACACTTTGGACAGGTTCGGTCTGCGCGGGGATGCGCAGCGGCTAGGGGCTGAATGGCGAACGGCTGGGTTGATCACCGATAAGGAACAGGCGTATGCCGCTGCGGGGATGTCACTACTCGCGGGACATTCTTCGCCAATCTTCAGGCAAATGGATCGGCACGAAACAATGCTGGCGGAGGTTGACGCTTATCAACTCCTAGGTGATGCGTGGAAGCTCAACAAACCGGAAGGACAACTTCCCGATGCCAATGCCGACTTGTCCAACCAATCGCCCGAATTTGGGTTGGCTAGGTCAAAGGCTGGACAGGCAGGGTTCAACGATCCGCGAAACGAAGCTGGCAGTCTGGATAGTCGTGTGCCAGTGCGCATTGAGATAGCCGAAAACCATGTTGAGGGAGGTGAGAAAGCAATCAATGCCACCTACCAAAAGGCCCAAAAAACTGTGCAGGGAGCTTCTGATGGAGGGTTTGCTGACATGCACTCCGACAAGTCTGCCTATTTCCGTGAACAGATTGGCAAAGCTGCGAACACCCAGCCTTCGCCAGCCGAATTCGAATATAATGCCGTTGGGGGTGCTATTTACAACACGGCTCAAAATATGTCTTTGATTGGATATGCGGGTACTGATACTGTAAAATATTTCATTAACGAGTTTGACAACTCCCGCAAACAAGGAAAAACTCTTGGAGAATCGCTTCTGTCAGCCTTGGCTGCTGCTCCAGAGGGTGGGCTAAAAGCTGCCGAGTCGTGGGCCGACCAACGTGTAGCCGAATCTGGAAATAGACTTACCCCAACTCAGCAAGCTTAGATGCCTGTCAATTTAGCGAAAGATGCTTGATTGCAAGACTAGCTACCTTGTTCCGCTATTTTTCCGGCAGAGCTGGTAAGTTGTTGAAATTTGTGCAAAAATCTGCTAAGATAGTAATTTAATAGATCGTTGGAGGGAGATACCGATGGCTGCCCAGAATATTGTGTTTGCTGGTGATAAGGTAGCTCTCATCGTCCGAGGCAAGACGTCCGCTGAGCATTCACCTGGAAAGCTTGAACAGCACGCCGACTGCGTTCGCTCAAACGGCTCGCCCGTAGGCTATTTTGGCGAAGGTGGTGAGGGTAGCGGTTACATTATCAAAGCGGTACTTATCGGAATTCAAGGCGAGGTCTACGATTTGGATGGATTCAAAAAGCATAGACCATACTACGTCGATGCCAATATGGCTCGGGGCTATGGTGTTGTCTCCACGGCTCTTGTGGTGCGCGTATCAAGTTCACAGGCTCAGATCTTCGACGATTACTGGCGCGATCTGACCACTGACCCAGGCACATTCCGTTTGCTTGGCAAGAATTGCTCCACTCGAGCCTCGGGCGCTTTTCGCCATTCGGGCATTCTTGCTTCAGGCATTCCTGGGCTTGATACGCCGAATAATCTTTACAAACAGCTTGTAAGACAGCGACCCGACCTCTGTACTAGCTATTCAGGATACATCGGCTTTACAACAGAGGGGAGTAACACAGCCATGGTCATCGAAGACCTATGAGCGCGAACTGGTGGCGCTTTAGATTTGTGGTCGCTACGTCGCTCGTGACGGCCCTCACCGTATTCAACCTATATAAGGAGGAACCTTTAGCCATGACTGATCTAAATGTACAAATGGGGTGGGAATGGCGCGCCGAGCGCGTACTTGAGCAGCGTTTGGGTTTGCGACTTACCCAAATTAAAAAAGAAGGGAATGGCTTGTTCGGTATTGGCCGCTCTCCCTCTCTTGCCGGTTCACTTCCAGATGTTCAACGCGTTCAAGCGGATGTCATCGCATTAGACAGACTTGGTACAGCAAAAATCGGCACCAAGATCACATTCCGCATCCCCAAAATAGAACTTAGGGGTGCCCATGAGGGTGCGCTCGCCGCAGTCGGCATTATCGGCCAAAACGTTGTGTGTTTCGCTCCTGCACCAGCAACGGTAAGCGAAGCTTCACTCGCTAGCTGGATATCCGAAGCGCCATGTCCCTGAAGTCTCATGATATAAGGACACTCGATGTCGAAATTTTAGCCCCACCCCTAAATAATTTTTAAAAACACATCTACAGCGTAGGGCAAAATCGGCTCAACTGATTACCAGCACCGAATTCAAATCTTTAGCGTTAGAGAATGCCAGTTTTTCGTAGCAGCAAATCGGCAGTTGCCATCAAGAAATCGTTGGATTACCCCTTACAGCCCGATTAGCGATAGCGTACGGAGGAATGATGACTTCGAAATCTGCGATTACGCAAGCTAATCGCACTTACATTTTGAATGGCTGCTTATTTGCCCATTCCTGTCTCCGCAAGTTACATCTCATCTGACCACTTAGGGCACGAACTATTCATTCAGGTTTGAAGAGAGCGGACGATCATAAATGGCCGATATCGAATGAGACGAATGGCTACTTTGTCCGAACTAATGCCTTAGAATCAACTAAGGCTAATGACTGCTTCGCCAGTCCATAGCTGACATTCGCCGATGGTAAGCGTTCACTCCCCCCTGGGAGCGCGGGCGTCTCGCCCGCTGAAATGGCGGCTAAGATGGCCTCGCTCCCAGGAAAAGATAGGGGGAGTGAACACTTACCGCCGATGTAGGCTGGACTGATTTCGGCAGGTAGCTTTTGGCCGATTTCATCCGATATCTGTTAAGGAAGAATATCTACTCTCAAATGGGAGATCAGATAAATCTTTATTCAGTCAATTTCTAATGGTTGCTTATTATTACCATTTCGTAAACCTGCGTATATTTCCCGCGCTAATCGAAATCCTCCAGAATATATCTTATATACCACAAAAGCTAAGATTACTAGTCCTGAGAAAGCATAACCAAGACTAGAATCTCTCTGAGCAATTGCCAATAAGCACAACCCAACCAAAGTAATTATAATACAGCATTTTTAATATCAAAGAGTTACTTTTAGGTCATATTATTTTGCAAGGCACATATACGCAAGATGGTTTGGTTGAGCGTCCTTTATTATTACCCTTTGTTAAGAAAAAATGCTGTACATAA
>Ga0209083_1000656_pt1 | contig 48563 bp, 27 predicted proteins | sample AM7aDNAmetaG_FD_184132 | JGI IMG/M metagenome (GOLD analysis project Ga0209083, IMG submission 184132) | Freshwater microbial communities from Finland to study Microbial Dark Matter (Phase II) - AM7a DNA metaG (SPAdes) (version 3) | ecosystem: Environmental > Aquatic > Freshwater > Lake ...
ATAAACCAGCTAGCAAAGCTCTGATAGCATGCGAACTTAATAAGGGGTTTTGTCTCGGGGATTGTTTTCTATGAAGGGCTAAAGGCAAACTGAAAAAATAGGATTATGTTGAAAACCCTTAGTAGCTGGTGATTCCCAAGCTTTCTGTCCTTATTAATCTTCTGAACACTCGTTGTCACAGAGATGTTACAGCATACATGATGCAAAAAGAGGCTATCCTTTCGGACAGCCTCTTTGAAAAAGGGAATTTGATTGTATGCCTTACAATATCACTTTAGCAATACGGTTATCAACTTTCACCAGTACAACACCCCGTGTTGAAACAGGAATTGTATTTAATCCTTCAACTGTTTTAGTGCAGATGATACGTTGACCTACTGAATTGTAGATTTGAATGTTTTTACCAGCTTCAGAATTAAATGAAACATTTCCATTCGAAGCAGTCACTTCCAGATTTATATAGGCCGTATTTATGGCAGTACCTAAATCACAAACAGCACTCACAACACCCGCCACACTAGTATCTAAGTGCCAGGTTCCGGCTGGCCAGGTTATAGTTGGAGTTCCGGTGATGGTTCCTGAAGGAACGCTGAATAATGTAATTTTATCTGCAGGAACTGGATTATAAGCCGGATTTAAACTCACATTCAGGGTTACAGCGCTAATATCCATTGTTCCCGAAACTGCAGTCACTTTTCCACCGGTTGAACTACTTAATAAGCTTGCATTAATCACTCCGGTTAAGGTTGGACTTGCTGTAGTAACAGCAAACGTGCCGGAATTATTTAAAGCACAAGGCAAGGTACCATTATAATTAATTGTGCCTGTTGCTCCATTCGTCAGAGTCAATGGTATGGAATTAGTCACCGTAATAGTTGAACCGGCAGCATTAGTAAACGTGCCATTATTCGTAAATAGCTGTCCACTTGTTCCACTAAAAGTAACCGCCTCGGTAAGAGTTGGGTTAAAAGCCAGGATTCCACCGCTATTAACTGTAACATTTCCTTTAATATCAACCGGTCCTGCAGTAGCAGGGTTGAAATTTAATGTAGCAGCACTGGCAACTGAAATATTGCCTTTAACGCTTGTGCCTACTGATGTCATACCAAGACTTAATGTCCCCGAACTAACAGCTAGGTTATCGACAGTTAAGCCGGAACTTCCCGTGCATGAAGCTGTTCCTGTACCCGGATTATACTCATAATTTGCATAGATACGACCACTAGCTGAAGGAGTGGCCGATGAAGATAAATGTTTATAATTGCTTCCTGTCTGGAATACGAGTACCGTGCTTGGCTGACTTGCACCAAATGGGTTTGAACCACCATAGAAATTAAAGATAGAACCGCTGGCAAAGACTACTGAGTTCAACAAAGTGGTTCCAAAAGGATTTCCGCTAAATGTGGCACCTTCATTGAAAACTCCTCCACTTTGGAATGTTAATCCACTGGCGTCAACTGCTGTTAACCGGTGAGCTGTTGTATTAAGCGTAACCGTACCGGCAATCGATCCGGTTGTACCGGTAGCTAAAGTCAGGGTAATGGCATTTGTGGCCTGAATCAAACTTAGTGAAGAACCTGATTCAACACTCAAATCAGTACCGGTAGAACCAACGAGGGTTAAAGTAACTGGAGCAGCTGATTGTAATTCCAACGAAGTATTATTTATTACGGATAATTGAGCAATCGATTGGGTAGCTACATTTGTAACTACAGTACTAACACCCCCATTGAAAAGCAACATATCTGTTGTTGCAAGAATTGTGCGGGTAGGATTCCAGTTTGTTGAAACCTGCCAGTCGGTACTTGTTGCGCCTGTCCAGGTATAGGTTGTTGGTGGAGGAACTACTGTTCCACTACAAGCCACAGTACTAGAAGCACCACCACCACTTAAGCTAATATTTTCAGCATTATAACTTCCGGCAGTCAAACCGGCTTTCAACCGAACATAAACAGGAGTAGATGCTAAGGTAGCAGCCGTATAAGCAATAGAAGCAGATTCCGAGAATGCTGTATTATCGGATGAAACTTCGTAATTTGTCGAACCTGTAATAGTAATATTATCAGGAAATCCTGTCAGAAATACAGCACTAATATTAATCGTTTTAGATGTAGAAGGACCTGAACCTTCAGCGTATGTAAAAGCAGTTAAGGTTGAAGGTGTTGAACTGATTGCCGGAATTATTGGGGTAAGGTATGTAATAATCATTTTACCAACTCCACCAGCTCCACCATTTCTACCAGTTGCGGAAGTTGTATTTCCGCCACTTCCACCTCCACCTGGAGCAGAACCGGCAATACCAACAGCACCGGTAGAAATACCATTTGCTCCGGCACCACCACCGGCACCGGCAACCCCACCCGTAACAGCACTAGCACTTGCATTTCCTCCTACGCCATCACTTCCGGCAGCACCACCGCCAGCGCCACTTCTTGTTCCACCTATACCGGCGGCACCATTACCACCTGCATAATTAAAACTTCCCGAGAAACCGGCATTTCCGGTTGATGAACCTACACCAGCTGCACCATTCGGACCATTTGCTGAACTTCCAGCCATACCCGGGGCACCTCCTATAGCAGTAATTGTTGAAGAACCAAATATACCCGATGTATTTCCTCCCGCACTTCCATTAGAAGTAGCAGCTGTTGAAGTTCCGGCAATGCCACCGGCTCCGATTGTGAGTTGATAACCTGTACCAGCATTGACAGCTATTGAAGTATTTTGAACGTAAGCACCACCGGCACCACCACCACCTGCTCTACCTGTTGCAGAAGTAGCACCACCACCACCGCCACCGGCACCATAACATTCAACCTGAACAGACGTTACGCCTGCAGGACAAACCCAGGTAAATGGGCTTCCGGTTGAAGTAGTGTAAGTAACAACGGTATTTGCGCCTACCACAGTTGTTGTTTGACCCAGCATTAAATTAAATGGAATACATGCTACTATAAAAAATAGCAGACTAAATAAGTTGTAATTCTTTTTCATTTTATTAAATTTAAAATTAGTGTAAGTGCTTTATATCTTACAAAAATAGATTGAATACCTGTGCTAGTATATAAAAATCATTCACATATCTGGTAATTTTGTTCGAATCGATTCCATCGCTCAGCCCGATATATTAACCAAAAAAGGCTGTCCGATCAATTCGGGCAGCCTTTTTAGACCTATTTTGAATAAGTGTCTTACAATATCACTCTAGCAATACGCTTATCAACTTTTACCAATACAACGCCCCGGGTTGAAACCGGAATTGTATTTAATCCTTCTACTGTTTTAGTGCTGATGATACGTTGACCTACTGAATTGTAGATTTCCAGGGTGCGACCGGCACCAGAAGTGAAAGTAACTTTGCCGTTAGAAGAATATATATATGAAGTAGATGAGGCAGGGTTGATATCGGTAGTAGGACCAACCAAATCAGTCCATAAAGTACTAACACGAATACCATCAACTATAACATTAGGAGCATTGGTTGCTGAACCTTGTCTGAGACAAAAACTAACTATTGCAGTAAGGTCTGTTCCCGCATTATCTGCAGCTACAGTAGTAGAAACAGTAGGTGTGGGTTCGGGTGAACCAATAGCCGGATTAATAAATATGTCTTCCGTATCATTTCCTGTCCCTGAAATGAAATTGTATTTTATTACCACCAGATAAGTGGTGCCAAGTACATAATTAAAACCTGTATAGCTCTGATTACCAGCAGTACTTGTTTTTGAAATACCAAAGGCTAAATTATTACTTGCATCTTTTTTTGCCCATAATCTTGCTCCAAAAACTGTGACAGTTGTACCTGATGTTTGTGCAAAATGAGCAAAATAATCACCTGTAGTAGTTGCAGCAGTAACTTTTACAAGGAAAGAAGCATATAATGAACCAGCATTTTGGGAAGTAAATGCTTTATTTATATCTTCACCCGATGTAGCTAAAGTAACCTCATTGCCAACCCCACTACCAATATACCCAGCATATGAAATTGAAGAAGTTGTTACAGCTTCAGAATTAGTGCCAGCACCACTATGAGCAGACCATCCATTTGCATTTAATAACGCACCAACTGTATAGTTAAAATCTTCTGTCAAGAGTTGTGCAGACATACTCGCACTACCCGCTACTATGGCGATAGCTACGAGCCATGTTTTAAAAAAAGTAATTTTTCTCATGTTGTTTGTTGTTTTTAAATTAATAATGGATTTTTGTATTGAATTTTTCTGCAAATGTAGTGTTTGTTGGTTTCAAAATGAGTGAAAGGCTATTACATTTCTATTAAAAAAAATTAGAAATCTTATTTTCACTATCATTTTGTCGCAAAGATAAAAGATTACAACAAAAAATACAAATAAATATACAATACTAATTCAAAAAGTTATCAACAGTTTACAGAGAGTGCGGCTGGCATTGGGAATGAAGATACCGGATGGAGAAATTCACTGTTATATTTTCTTACTGAACCATCAATTTATTTACGATCGAATTACCCGAAGTGGTCATCATTCTGACCAGATAAAGCCCTTTTGGAAAGGCCGTAAGGTCAATGCGGGTTTGGTTGGTTCGGAAGATCATCTGACCATTCAGGTTCAGTATTTCCACTCCTGCCACATCGTTGCCGAGAATGGTGACGCTGCTGCTTGCCGGATTGGCAGACAAACGGTTTTCAGAAGTATTTTTCAGTTGCTGAACATCGGTTGAATTAGGATCGTAAAAGCTAAGTGTCAGTTTCGGACGTTTGCTAATGTCGGCATATTCGCGCGAAGCAATAGAAATGGATGAATTAGATAATGTCAAATCCTGTATTTTAAATGAAGCAGTTCCTTTTTTGCATTGGTCGTTAACCCAGGTAGTAACATCGAACGTAAGATTTCCAACATTGATGGCCGATTTATAAGAGTCAAGGCGGTTGTTGCTGCTTTTCCATTCAGTATTCAGGTTGCGGATGGCTCCGTTTAGGGTCATTTCGCCCCAGCTGCTATCGAGAAGTCCACCCACGTAGATGCTACGAATCACAGCATCCGACTGCGTGCAATACACATCGAGTTGAGCATGTTTCAGGTATTGTAACGAATCTTTCAGCGACAATAAATTAAATTTCAGAAAAGTTTCGCGTATGCTGGCTTCACGGGCATTGTTTTCTATTTGAAGTTCGGTAGCTGTGCCGTAATTGGTGGTGCTGGTTGCACCCGGAATTTCATATACATCTTCCGAAGCAGTAAGAACTTTTGTTTTTATGCCAAAAACCGGACGGCGAGCTACAGCATCGTAAAAATCGCACAAATGATACACTTGTTTGTTTAGTTCGCCCATTAAGCCTGTCATATCGGTATATTCTTTTCCGGAACCATCTACAATCCCTTTATTTGAATCCGTATCATCCTGAAATCTAAAGTACTGCCAACCGATAAAACACTTGCTTTTCAATAAGTCTATACAGGTATTCTGATACCAGTCGCCACGCATAGCCTGCGAATTAACATACCATCCGGCACCCGATTGAGTTGCAGAAAAAACATTTACATCTTTAATATAAAATTCGGTTACCAGACAAGGTTTATCATTGGTCCACGAAGTTAACGCAATCTGGTCGGCCGGGCTATACTTATCGTAAAAATTGACAGAGGTCACATCCATGTATTTCTGTGATGCTGCTACCACCCCTGTCAAACTACGGGCTTCTCCATGTAGGCGACTACCCAGAATAAGATGTTTGGTATCGTATTTACGAATGGCTGCAGCTGCAACCTGAAAATATTTAGCTGCTACTGCTGCTGCAAAACCCTGTTTAACAGTGCTAGTCAATTTAGCTGTCTGATTCATTACATCGGCTTCGGTAAGTCCTTTCGAAGTGGCATAAACCAATGCCGAGTCACGACTTGGATCGCCGGCAGCTAAATCATGAACCAGATTATACAATTGGTCCTGATTGAAATTTAATTCATTATCGGTAAAATAACCGATTAGGTCACGTTCATTGACAGCAGTTTGAGCAGTGCTTTTGGCTAAGCCATCGCAATATGTTACAAATTTAGGGTCGAAAACGGTAAGATAATCCACACTTCCCTGAGCGATAGTGGGAGTATTGGGATAATAGGATGACGTGTAACGTACATTTTTATAACCCGCAAAGAAATTCAGTTTACGGGTGTAAGAAAATAAACTATAGTTTACGGGATTATAACTTGACATGGTTTGTCCATCGCTCGAAAGGAAATTCCCTGTACCATTATAGCCGAGATTTCTAACCAAATCATAATCGTTTTGAACATTCGATGACGAGAAACTGGTTACAGCCATATTAATACCGGCATAGCCATTGGGATCGACCATCCACCACCGACCGTTTAATTTTTTGACATAAAAAAATCCTGTAGAATCCGTCCGAAGGTATTTATTTGTTCCGTAACGAGTAAAGTCGTCAGTACCATCAGTGACCGGAGTATAATTCGGAATCATATTCACCAACTTGGTGTGTTGAGTTCCAAAACTTGCTGTATAAGAACTTTTCACCTGAATAGAAACATAATCAACCTGCGCACCGAGTTTAAATAAAACCAATGTGAAAATTACAATCAGAATTTCTTTAGTATATCTCATTTTTAAAATTTAACTATTTTAGAAAAACAATCTTCCTACACATTTGTTGTAGGAAGATTGTTTATAATAAACGAATTAAGGTACCAATATTTTTGCAGATGCATGCAGATTACCATTCAAATTTAGGATATAAATTCCTGATTTTAATGAGGAAGCATCAATTTTGTTGGATGACCCGCTAATAGATCCTTTCAATAATTGTTGACCGGACAAAGAAACCAGGCTGTAATTGTTATAATATACAGTGGAAGTGCTTAAATTCAGCTGTTTGTTGCTATCTAAATTGTACATGAAGTTGTCAGCAGTAGTACGTTTCAGTCCACTCTGAACCGGCATAACATCTTGCCAGGTCAGCCCCACGCGAATTCCATCAATAGTATATGATGGAGCATTACCTGTTGCTGACGACCGCAAATATACAGCTTTTGCACCACCCATTACTATAGTTGCTCCCCAACGATATAAATCTTTTTGAGTAGCATCGGCACAATAAATGGTTGGTGTTGTAGGTTCGCCTCCGGTTGTTGGCGGATTAATATACAAGGACATTTTGTCATCATATAGTCCAGTTTCAGCAGTCTGACTTGTACCATTTAAAATTCCAACATGATAATTCAACACAACTAAGAGCGTTGTTGCTGCTGGAAAATATTTTGTAGAAACACTAGCAGGACTTAGACTTGAACCTTGTTTTTTTATACTAAAAGTAATCTCTTCGTTTGGAAACGCAGGGGCTACTGCAGCATAAATACATGAACCCCAGTTGGTATTCGCAGCTGTAGAGTCCAATCTTATTCCAAAGAAAAAGTCACCACCGGTTATAGCTTCATTTGGTATATTCAGCAAAAACGAAATATAAACCGATGAATCATTTTTAATGGTTTTAGCCCATTGTTTATAAAGACTTTGACCGGCTTGAGAAGTATATTTCAACGCATTTCCAACACCTGATGAAGCATAGCCGTTATAGGTTAAACCCGGAGTCACAACGTCAAAACAATTTGTGGCTGCCGAAGTATTACTCTGAGTTTTCCACCCTGAAGTATTTAACGGGTTGTTAAGTAGTGAATTGTCGGAGGACACTAATGGAGTTGGAATTAGTGCTCCTGCTGCCTGATTAAAGTTCTCTTCCCATATTAACTGGGCTTGAGCAGTTCCAAAACTGATGATTGCACAAAATGCAAGTAAAGTAAAAATTTTTGATTTCATACTGATTAATTTTAAAGGTGAATAATTAGTTTTTTAAAGTAAATGATTAGTTTTTATCATAATAATCAACAAGTGAATATACATTTTCGTTCAATTGTTTCATACATTTAATCAGAGGCTTATACCATTGATATTCAGTATTTAGCAATCCTTTATTGGAGTCCAGATTCGAAGGGTCAACTCCTTTTGCCGAAGGGTCATTATCCTGATACCGAAACCAGTGCCAACCTACACAATTTTTGGATTGGAGTAATCCGAGGCAGAAATGCTGGTAGGCAAAACCTCTGTCCTGTTGGGTATGAACTGTAAATCCGGCACCGGTCGTATTGGCCATTCCCGAATCCATTGCTTTGGTGTAAAACTCAGTAATCATAAAGGGTTTTCCTGTCCATTTGTCCCATTCTTTCATCAAAATAGGATCAGGTCCCCAGGAACCATAATAATTAATCGAAACTACATCACAATACTTTCCGGCTGCACGCACAATGCTTTCGGTATGTTTTGGCGAGCCATGCAAACGACTGCCCAAATATAAATGATTTTTGTCAAATTTTCGTATTGCAGCCGAAACTATACGGTAATAATAGTCAGCCACCACCCCTGCAAACTCTTCCCGAACATTGTCGGTGATTTGAGAAACCGTCAGTTTTTTTGATTTCAACCAGTTCTGAGCAAATATTCTTCCTGCATCCGTCGAATCAGTTAATGTCAGATAACCCTGAAGATTGCCTGAACCAAATGGCAATTCATTGTCAGAGAAAAACCCAATCAAATTGGAATCATCTTTATAACTTAAAACTATTTTAGCATATTCGTCACAAAACGGAACAAATTCTTTATCAAAAACAAATATACATTGATGCGGATATCCAATATTGCCCGGAAGTTGATAGGTTCCACCGTGTTTTTTACCGTAGCTGCTCATAAAATTCAGCGTGACCGAATAGGACATTTTAGTATTATTCCGTTTGTTTTCGGCCTGAACAGCTTCTGTGTCACTCCACGAACCAATACCATTAAATCCAAAATCGGCAAATTGTTGATAGGTTCTATTGGTCCAGTCTTCAGTGGATTTATACATGCTGTCAAAAGTCTGAATATTTTTCTCAGAAGTTCCCTGACGGAGCGCATTCACTACACGTTGTATATTTAAGTATCCCTCAGGGTCAACTACCCACCAGCGCTTATTCACTTTTTCAACCCGGTAAAATCCGGTTGCTTTCAGTCGCTCGGTCTGTTTACTCCCATAAGCATTTATTTTAACCTTAGCCGGTTTAAAGTATTTTAAACTATCAATAATCTGAGTGTCAAACAACGCCCAGGCTTGATTGGGTTTATCTTTTACCCATTTACGCGCTTCTACCTTTATGGTGGAGCATGACTGAGTCTGGCCAGTTGATTGCAGTGGCAAAACAAAAAACGCAACGCATAAAATGAGAACAAATTTAGGCAGAAACTTCATATAGAATAAAGAATTATATTGTAAACTATAAGTCAATGTCGTTTAGTTAAGCTTTAAAATAGAAATAAGGGGGAAGTCAGGTGGTTTAAACTCTCTACTAAGGGTCAAGAATCAATATAAACAAGTATTTAAACCCTTAGTAGCTAAAATTAAAAAAACAAAAACACCCTTATTATCCTATTTGTATCTTACAGTAATTTCAAATTCTTTATCTAAACGACATTGAATTACAAGTACAAAATTAAAGCATTGTGCGTTGGCGGGCTGTCGGAATTGTACAGAATTCAGCAATGAATTGTCAATATCGTTCAATAATCGCATTTTCTCTCAAGGCAGCGAGGTATTTTTTGTACAAATGGTCGATATAGCTCGATTTCAGGGAATTTTTTACGGATTCAAAAGTCCGGTATCCCATTGGTTTTCGTTGTAAAATCTGATAGAAACAACAGGCATCAGAGGATGTTGAAATCGAACTAAACTGACCGGGTTGGATGTTTCCAATTAGCTTAAGGACTTCTGCCCGCTCCTCGCCTTCCCTATTTTGAGATTCGCCCGGATCAAAAATCTGAATCTGAGATTTTATCTCAGCAATATTTTTAATTTTTCTATTTATATCGTCCAGTTTGACTCCCTTCGATCTAAGGCGGGATTGAATTTTCCGGATTATTCGGGCTTGTTGAGTTGGGTCTAGCTTTTTATCGCTGAAAAAAATATCAAAACGCTGAATCTTTAAATAATCCGGTAATTTATACAGACTATCATTTACTGCTTCGTAGTAGGTTTTCAGCTTCTCGTCGCTGAGCACAAATTCGCTTTCAGCCAGGCGTTTCTTAATTTCGATAAGCAGCTTACTGAACTGATACTGATAATAATTTCCTTCGCTAAACTGCGTTGGACCGTAGAAAGCTACCTTATTCCGGATTGCAAGTGAACGTCGGCTGTTTTCAACCTGAAAATCATGTTGAAAACCTGAGTAACTGAAATCTTTCACTAATCCTAACTTTTGGGCAAGTTGTTGCTGAAGCTTTGTCAGAACTGCACTTTCAAATGTTATACTATTAAAGAGTGTTGAATCTAAATTTGTAGTTTTGTTTTTCAGTTCATTCATTTTCAATTCATTCTGAACTATTGGTTCGCCGTTTACTAAAGCAACAATACGAATGCTGTCATTTTCAGTATTAGAAAATGACAGCATTGTGCAAAACAAAAACACAAGTATAGTCCCTTGTTTTATCACCTCATTCTATTTAATGACAATTTTCTTAGTCTCAGTCTTATCTTCAATACTTACCGAAACGATATAAACTCCATTCTTCAAGCTTGATTTAGTGTCAATCAAAATTTCATTTAAAGGTTGATATTGTTTGTTGAATAAGGTTTTCCCATGTATAGAAGTTATTTTTACAGTAACAGTGTCAGTTATCTTTGTGCCACTAATATTCAGATTCAAAATTCCTGAATTGCGTTCATTTTGGCATATAACGATAGCGGGTTTGTCTGAATTCAGTCCCACAGAAGCTGTAATACCGGGTGTTTCGTAAGCACCCATATCGGGTTTTCCAATTCCGACTGTATTGCCCCAGTAATCTTTAGAACCGTTTTTCGGAATATAAATTCCGGCGTTAATACAGGGTGAGCCTGCTTTAAGTTTATAACCATCAACGGTATTCAAGCCTATACCACCACTACCCGGATTTACAAATAGTGGGTCGGCAGTAATTTTATGTGCATCAGCTGGCTCTGTTGATGGATGATTTCCAAAAAAACAATTATAATCTATATTACGGGTATAACCGTTAGTCGTGAAGCCGTAAGTAGCTGTAGTACTGTTATTATAAATGATATTGTTATTAAATGTATAGGATCGGGTACCACTACCGTTGTTTCGTTCCGAAATGATTAATGGCGACTGATCGGAAGGAATATATACCGTGTTATTATAAATGTCGATATTCATGACCGGATAATTTACGCAAAAAATGATTCCATGATCGTTCTGACTAATATTATAACGACAAATTAAACTGTCATCTTCCTGAACAGTACAATTCCAAAACAAACCGTGAGCATTGTCGTGGCTGTAACTGTATTGCCAAATAGTTCCGGGTGAACGTAGATCGGCGTCATACAAACTGCCGTCAGCATCCGGCGAATTGTTTGAGTAACCCTCATTGTACTGAAATACGGTGTTTAAACAACTGCATGAATAAATCGTATTACCTGACAACCCGTTTGCTGTATTATAACACACATTATGTTCCACTAAACCGCCGTCAAATAAGCGGATAATCATGGCATTTTTAGAAATATTTGAAATAGTATTATTGCGGATAATTGCGTTGGTCACCTTCATAGCATTCCATTCAGGACTTCCGGGTTGAAAACCATCACCTGAAACACACTCGATAAGTAATCCCTGATTATCGCATGACTGAATGGTACAAGCTTCAATCAAAATATCATTAAAATGTGACTCGGCATTCGAAACGCTAACAATAGCGAATCCAATACCACCTGTACGTTTATTAGAACGTGCCTGGCCGGGACTCCCTTTTATGTTGTGAACATACAAGTTTTTTAAATAAATATGATTAGCTGTTCCATAATTGCTTACTTCAATTCTGACACCACGACGATCGCCTGCAGCAGGTGCATCATTCACTATTTCAAGATTATTTATTTCCCAATATTGTTGGTTATACAAATACACAACTCCGGTTCCGGTCATTCCCGCGCCATCAAAATAAGGCAGGTTTCCCGTTCCGTATTTATTAATTACTATCGGACTGCCTGAACTTCCTGAACCTTTTGGATAAAGTTGCCCGGTCCAGGTACAGCCGGATTTAAATAAAATACTGTCACCGGCTACAAAAGTGCTAGCATTTACTTTCGTTAGTGTTTTCCAGGCTAATGTAATGCTATTACCGTTGTTTGAATCAGACCCACCAACTGCATCGATATAATAGTTTTTGGAAAATAAATTAAGAGAAATAAAAACGAGGAAGATTACAAAAATACTTTTTTTCATGCCTGTTAGTTTAACGGGAATTTGATGTATGAATAAAATCAGAAGAGAGTAATATGCTACTTTTCAATCAACTTATGTAGCTGACTAATAAGCAGGTATAACCCGGGTTGCATCATGGGACCATGACCAAAACCCTGCAATTCAAAAAGCTGGGTTTGAGTGTGTCCGTTGAGTTTCATCATGCGGGCCAGATAAGCGTTTTCTTCATACCGCCCAAGCATCTCCAGTTCACGGTCACCGGTAATTAATACGAGAGGAGGTAAATCTTTGCGAACATGAAATAAGGGTGCGAATTCGTCAATGACAGGTTGAGTATCACGTATTCCACGTTCTTTTCGAATAGCGAAATGGGTTATGGTTTGTGGACTTAGAGGGATTAAACCGGCTATGCGATTCGCATCAATATTGTATTTAGCCAACCACTTTTTATCCATTCCCACCATTAAATCCAGGTAACCGCCTGCCGAATGACCGGATAGAAATATTTTGGTACTATCACCACCGTATTTTGCCACATGTCGGAAAGTCCATGCCACTGCGGCGGCTGCATCTTCTATATAAACCGGACAATTAACCTCGGGATTTCTACGGTATTCAATCCCAACTACGGCAAAGCCCTGATTCATCAATTTTTCAGGGATTTCTTTTTTTCCGCCTTTTAAACTGCCACCATGAATCCAAACTAAGGTAGCAAATGCTTTTTTATTGACCGGATAATAAAAATCCAACTGACAGTTTTTGATGGCATAACCGTCCAGTTTTTCAACTATAGCATCACGATACGGAATCGATTTCTCGATTCGGTATTCGTACTTTGTTGTATCTTTCGCTTGTTTTTTCTGAGCCGAAACAAGAACAGTACAAAACAGAAGAAGTAAATAGAAAGTGTTTTTTTTCATGAAGAAGTAGTTTGAAATAAAAATCACGCAAGGCGCGAAGGCGCTAAATTAGAGAATTTTTGCGACTTTGCGACTTTGCGTGAAATAATTAGTTAGTAACCTGTATTCTGAGGGAAATTAGCTGCTCCCATTTGGTCAATTTGTGTTTGTGGTATTGGCCAGCGAACATGGAAAGGCTGAATAGTCGTTCTCACAACCGTATCGGCAATTAAAACCAGTGTTCCTTTCTTTACATAATCACCCCCGTGCAGTTTAACCCGATCTATCAGAAGTCCATTTCGTTTCAAATAGAACCACCGATCGCCTTCAAAAGCCAATTCGCGTGCATTTTCGTCGGTTATCATATTCTGTGTAACAGCACCGCTAACAACTGCTGTATTTCCGGCTCGTACCCAGGTTTTGTTATAATAATAGGCTGTACTGTCGGCTTTCCCAAGATGCATGTAGGCCTCTGCACCCATCAGATAGCTTTCGGCCAGGCGATAAATGATAATATCTTTAAAAGATTGAGTTTCAGATGGGGAAATACGTGTCCATGAATCGTTGAATTTTGTACACATAGGATGTAAATTCAAATATTGAGCAGAGTTTGTAACAACAACTGTATCACCCAATTTTTTACCCCGTGGAATGCCGCTTGGAATTGCCGTGCTGTTATAAGTCCACGCTAACTTATAAAATGCTTTGTAACGTGTATCTTTTGTTTGATCGTATAAACTTAACAAATAACCATTAGGAAAAACACGACCCCAGGGATAAGCTCCAGAGGCAAAGTCCATCATCATACCCGCTTCCTGATTGTATAATGGAGTGAAATGCAGGGACATGCGATGCCCTGAAGTTGATCCGGTTGTAGGACTTACAAACCAACCACCAACACCTTTGCTCCATTGCGAAACCAAAATCGCCTCCGTACTATTTAAATCAGCTCCTGTAAAAACGTCTCCCGGATTAGACATTAGACTGTATTTTCCACTTTTATCAATGGCACTAACCTGATTGGCCACTTCCTGCCAGTTTTGTTGTTGATTGCCTATAAAATTCCCATTATATGCGTACGATGCCTTCCACGCAGCTACTTTTGCTTTAATATGACGGGCTGCTCCCTGAGTGAATCGTCCGGGTTGAGTGCTTGTCCACGATAAATGTCCAATAGCATAATCCAAATCTTCAGAAATCATTTTAAAAACTGAATCGGGAGCTGCCGGAGCATAGCTTATCAAATCATTTACATTCTCTGGAGTGGTAACTCTGGTTGTCAGGAAAATATTGTCGTATTTCCGGATTAACCAGAAATAAGCATGCGCTCTGAATACTTTTGCTTCGGCCAATGCCTGAATAGCCACAGGGCTATTCATATCTACCTTTGAAGCGGTTGAAATCACCAGGTTGGCATAACCAATCATGGCATATTCCTGCTGCCAAAGTGCTCCAACATTCGCTGTGGACGACAACAAGGTATATCGTCCAAACTGAGGAACACCTGAACCGGCACGCGGATAACTGATATCGTCACCAATCAGCATATTGGTCCAGAGCGTAGTTTCTGTATCAGTGTTCGTGCGGAAAATTTCACGATCTTTTTCATACATAGCCAAAACAGCACTTGCCATACCGGCAGGAGTTGAAGTTATAAAATCGGTTGTTACCTGAGTATAAACCTTTTCCTGAAGTAAATCGCTGCATGCTGATGAAATTAGTAAGGTTACAGCCAGTATTATCGGAATTATTATCTTTTTCATTTTAGTGATATTTTTTCGTTGATTATTAATTAAAATGACGCATTTAATCCAATCGTAAAGGTTTGGGCTTCGGGATATGCGGAAGCACTTGCTTCCGGACTATATGATAAGAATTTAGTGAATGTAAGCACATTGGTGGCCGAACCATAGATCCGGAGCTTATTCATTTTTAGTTTCTTAATCAGGTTTTTGGGGAATGAATATCCCAGCGAAATATTTCGTAGCCGGATATATGAAGCATCCTGATAGGCATTACTCGACATATAATTTATAGTACCAATACGTGGACGAGGTGCTGTGGTTGATGGATTTTCAAGCGTCCAGTAATCTACTTTTATTCCATTTAAGGCACCTGATAAACTACCACCTGAGTTTGAGTCATAGAGGAATGGATTCAGTCGTAATGCGCCCTGAACGCTATAAATATCGAAAGAAAAATCAATTCCTTTCCAGGATAATGTTGATGAAAAAGAACCAGTCCATCTCGGATCACGATCCATAATTACACGGTCTTTATCATTGATGGTATCATTTTTATCCACATCTTTCACCAAAATATCACCCGCTTGTGGTTTTACGGTATAATACGTAGAAATGGTATCACTTTTTTGCATGATGCGATCGAACTGATAATCATAATATGAATTGATATTGTGTCCGATAAACCATTTGTTTGTAAGGTCATTTACCAGATTTCCATTAGCATCGACAGCTCCGTTCAATGCCAGAATTTTATTTTGATTAGCTGCAAAGTTCACGCTGACTGTCCATGTCAGGTCAGTTGTTTTAAGCGCTACAGCATTCAACGTAACTTCAACACCCTGATTCTGAACTTTCCCAACATTCACTAACTGAGAACTATAACCCGAAGTCTGATTAATAGATTTAAGATCTAGCAAATCTGATGTTTGTGCATTATAATACTCAACAGTTCCACCAATCATACCATTAAAAAAACTAAAGTCAATTCCTGTATTTAGAGTGCTTGTGCTTTCCCATTTTAAATCCGGATTTGGAAGTTGAGTCCCCGGAAGATAACCAACAAATGGATCGCCGGTTCCAAATTGCATATAATATGATGAAGCTAATACTTGTGATTGGTAGGGAGCAATTCCTGTATTTCCAACTGCACCGTAACTTGCACGTACTTTCAGGTTTGAAAGCCACTCCTTATCTTTTAGAAAATCTTCTTCCGAAGCTCTCCAGCCAAACGAACCAGCCGGAAATGAAGCCCATTTGTTATTTACTCCAAACACCGATGAACCGTCCATACGAGCAGAAAGCGAGAACAAATACTTATCTTTCAGATTATAGTTGATACGACCCATATAGGAGAGCAAATTTATGGGTGAAACAGAGCGAATTGGAGTGTAAGCTTTAGCTGCTGAACCAATAAAATCATAACCCAATTCGTCAGAAACAAAGCCCGAACCTTGCATTTGGTTGACTTCAGTTTTTTGCAAATCGGTACTTTGAACAAGGGTAATGTTAACTTTATTGTCCTGATTTATTTTCCAATCATAAGTCAATATATTTTCCAATAAATAATCCGAATAATTAGTTGTACCAATTGTTGCAATTCCCAGTAACGCAGACCCTTTTTCATGAAGTGAATTCAAATATATTCCCTGCTCCGAATTCCTGGTATTTAAACTTGCATTCAGTTTGTATTTAAGTCCTTTGATAATTTCCCATTCAACTGTTCCATTAAGCAAAAAATTACTGCTAACTGTATTATTCGTCTGGTTTGCATTATTCCACAAAGGATTGTATTTTGTATCTTCCAGTACCGGAACTAATCCTCCGGTTGCATTAAATGGGTTGAATAAGGGTGATTCGGTAATAAATTTACTGAAAGTATCATCTTCCGACGAACGATTTGAATAAGTATAATTAGTATTGATACCCAAAGTCAATTTTTTAGATAACTTATGTTCAAAATTAAAACGCATGTTGGCGCGCTGATATGCTGCGGGTGAAATCATACCTTTTTGATCGAAATAACCTAATGAAGCTGATAATTTTGTGTTTGGTCCTCCTGAACGAACACTAATGTCATACTTTTGTTGCAAAGCGGGTGCTATCGCCAATCTTTCCCAATTGGTTTTGTTTGCCAGACTTGGCCAATTGACTGAATCGGTGGCTGCTACATTTTTGGGATACATATTTCCGAAAAGTGATTTATCGCCCATATAAAATCCATCAGCAGGTATTCCAGTTAATTTCTCACCTAAATATTTTCCGTCAACTCCGCGGTTTGCCTCCCTTTTTAATTGAATCCACTCATCAGGGCTATTAAAATCAAAGTTTCTTTTGAGACTTTGATTGGCTAAGTAGCTTGAAAAATCCACTGTTGTTTTATTGTCGCTTCCTTTTTTGGTTGTAATCAAAATAACACCATTGGAAGCTCGAGCACCATAAATAGCTTCAGATGATGCATCTTTCAAAATTTCGACTGAAAGAATATCCTGCGAATTATAATCATCAATATTAGTTACGGGAACTCCGTCAACAATATAAAGTGGTGCATTTCCACCAGTAAGTGATTTAGCACCACGAATAAGAATATCAGAACCTCCACCCGGACGTGCTGAATTTTGTGTTACAACCACACCGGCTGCTTGTCCACGAAGCATTTCAGCTACACTGGTGGTAGGAATGGCGTTCATCTCGTCAGCTTTTACCGAAACAACCGAACCGGTTAAATCCGATTTTTTCTGAGTTCCGTAACCAACAACAATGACTTCTTCGAGGTCTTTCGACTTTTCAGTCATCACTACCTTGATATTATTCTGATTTCCAACTACAAGGGATTGGTTAAGATATCCAACATAGCTGAACTGTAACACATCATTGGCATTCCTGACTTTGATACTAAACTTGCCGTTCACATCAGAAATTGTTCCGACAGTAGTTCCTTTTACCAAAACACTTACACCAATCATAGTATCGCCACTTTTGTCTAGAATCGAACCTGTAACAACTTGTTGAGACAATGCAAATGTAACATTGGTAAATAAAGCGACTAACAAAATGAGAAAAAATCGCTCAACTGAACTAAGAAGTTGAAGCGATTTAAAATTAGTTTGTACTTTCATAATTTTTTCATTGATTTGTATTTATTTTTAATGACGCAAATATAGGCTTAATTTAAATGCGGAATTGTAATTTTTGTACAGATTTTAATCAAATTAATCCGAAAAACTTATATTTGTTTGACTGAAGTGATTTAGGCTTTTTATAGTTGAATTCCCGATGAAAACAAACAAGCTGAGGGGGTTTTATAAATTGAACGAACTGTACGTTTTTGATAGTATATCGTACAATCAAACCAATGTGTTTACATTTGTTTTATTATCTTTGTCAGTATAGTTTATTTGGAATAGATTATTATGTGGCTAAATATCAATGTGATTCGACCTCTCCCTAATTCTTGGCAAGCCAAGCGGCAAGCCGAGCGCCCTCTCCAAAGAGAGGGACTTTGCGGACTGCAAACAAATACACGAATCTCATTAAATGAGCTGCTCTGTCCCCTTTCTCCTTGGAGAAAGGGATAGGGATAGAGGTCTAAAACCTAATACACTGAAAATAATCCCAATAGCAATCTAAGTTATAAAATATCAGTAAAATTAACCAAAAAATCATTATGAGACAAACACGCATTATTCTTTTTGCAATTATATCGCTGTTTTATCTTTCTGCACCTGCCGAAACTATCTTCTTTGATCATTTGGGAGGTGAAAACAGCTTGTCACAATTATCTGTAAACTCGATCTATCAGGATGAATTTGGAATTATCTGGATTGGTACCCGTTACGGACTGAATAAATACGACGGAAACAAAATTGAAGTGTTCAAACATGTAACACGCGATAAAAATTCACTTTTTGGCAATAATATTCAGACAGTGTGTGGTGATCACAAAGGGAATATATTTCTTCAATGTCGTGCAGGTCTGGTTGTTTATGATCTGGCACTCCGAAAAATGATAACCGTTTGCCAAAACGATATTGTTACTATTTCGTATGGGCTGAATAGCTTGTGGGTTTGCTCCAACAATACCGTTTTCTATTATAACAAAGAGCAAAACAAGCTGATTAAATATGCCAAAATCGATATTCCAACTGTTAGAATAACCTGTATTAAAGAAACCACAACCGGACAGTTATATATTGGAACACGTAATAATGGTTTACTGAGTATGGATAAAAACCGCCGATTGGTAAGCGGTATTCCGAATATTGATGTGGTCAGTTTATTTGAGGACAGTAAGCAGAAAGTGTGGGTGGCTACCCGTCGAAACGGATTATATATCATCGAACGCAGTAATCAGATATCCCAATTAGAAAATAAGCCGGGAGATTCAAATTCACTGCCCTATAACTTTGTTCGTTCCGTATGCGAAGATGATTTTGGCAACTTCTGGATTGGGACATTCAATGGATTATGTCGCTATAATGCCTCCCTGAATCAATTTAGCACTTTCAATCATTCCGAAAGCCGTCCCTATTCACTCGGCAGTTCTTCCATTTGGTGTATCATGAAAGATAAGCAGGGAACTATCTGGATTGGTTCATATTTTGGTGGTATTGACTACTTTAACCCTGAATATTCATTTTACAAATTCTATGGTGTCGACAATGCTAAAAACTATAGTTTGAGTAATCCGATTGCAGGAAAAATGATAGAAGACAATCAGAATAATTTGTGGATTGGAACAGAAGGTGGAGGTCTGAACTGCCTGAACCGAAAAACGGGCGTCATCAGCATTTATAATAATCTACCCACCAATAAAGGAATTTCTGCCAATAATATTAAAGCACTGTGGCTTGATAAATCGACGAATACTATGTGGATAGGGACGCATATCGAAGGACTCTACCGCATGAATCTGAACACAAAACAAACAGTTGTATTCAGAAACGACCAGAACAACCCCACATCGCTCCGAAACGATTATATACGTGGCATCATTCCATACAAAAACAAGCTGTATCTAGGGACACACAACTCGGTAGTTGTATTTGACATGGCTACCCAGAAAAGCAGTTTTCTGATAGATAATAAAAAATACGGTCTGGAAAACAAACAAATTTGGGATATCATGCTCGACCGGAGTGAAAAACTTTGGTTCTCCACCTCATCGGCGGTGTTTCGGTATGATTTTTCAAAGAATGAGTTGAAAAAATTCATTCATAACGAAACCGATTCGCAAAGCATCAGTTCCACCTACCTGAACACCTTTTTTCAGGATAGTAAAGGGCGTATATGGCTTGGTTCTGCGGGTAGTGGGGTAGATTTATATAATCCTAAAACAAATGGTTTTAAGTCATACAATTCGACCAATTCAACTATTATTGATGATTATGTGCTTGATATTAAAGAATCACAGTCGGGATACCTGATAATTGCCACCAATAAAGGCTTTTCGTATTTCGATGTGGAAAATAACAAGTTCTACAACTTTGTAAATCAGTCTGTTTTCCCTATAAATGCTATTAATGAAGGTGGATTATATGTAACCCGTGACGGCGAGATATTTATTGGCAGCACCAATGGGCTTTTCTCCTTCCGCGAAAACATGTTGAATATTCAACCTAAATCATTTAATATCATTATCAGTGATTTATACATTAATAATGAACGGATTGAACCATCCGAAAAGGGAATTTTGAAGAAAGCCATTCCATTTACCGACAAAATTAAGTTGAATCACAATCAAAATGCAATTTCTATTGAATTTACCTGCACCAATTACGTAAAAGGTATTCAACAGGATGTGGAATATATGCTCAGTGGTTTTGATAAATCGTGGATAAAAGCTTATAACCGTCGGTTGATTATCTATACAAATTTAAATCCGGGAACTTACACCCTTAAGATACGTGCAATTGGAAAGGCTGAAACAATTGCTGAAAAAGAACTCAATATCGTTATCAAATCCCCATTCTATGCCACCTGGTTTGCTTATTTGTTTTATATTCTGTTGATTTCGGTCATTGCATATATTATAGTGCACTTTTATACAAACAGTATTAAACTGAGAGTTTCGCTTAATTATGAAAAAAAGGAAAAGGAACAAATCGAAGGATTAAACCACTCCAAACTACGGTTCTTTACGAATATTTCACACGAATTCCGTACACCGTTGACACTCATTATCAGCCAAATTGAATCATTGCTTCAATCCACTTCGCTACAAAGTTCATTGTACAGTCGCTTATTAAGCATCCATAAAAATGCTCACCGCATGGGAAAATTGATTAATGAATTGCTCGATTTCCGTAAACAGGAACAGGGCTTTTTGCAGATAAAGGTTTCGCATCAGGATATTATCAAGTTTCTGGACGAGATTGTGCTGACATTCAAGGAATATTCTGACCACCGGAATATCAACCTCAGTTTCAACCACGCTGAGCCAACCATCGATTTATGGTTCGATACGGCCCAAATGGAAAAAGTATTCTATAACCTGCTTTCCAATGCATTCAAGTTTACACCTGATGGTGGCGAAATTGATGTATCTGTACGTGTTCAGAATAATTGGGTAAAAGTAATAGTATCTGATAGTGGCCCTGGTGTCAATGACGGTGATCGGGAGAAAATCTTCGACCGCTTCTATCAGGCTGAGAACGGTTATAGTAACAATGCTGCCGGAACTGGTATTGGACTGGCATTGGCCAAAGGAATTGTGGAACTGCATCATGGCAGTTTAAGCACCCATAACAGGAAACAGGGTGGTAGCTCATTTGTGGTGGCGATGGTTATTGGCGATGAACAGTTTACTGATGAACAAAAAACAACGGTTAATCAGCTGAATATCAACAACAGCATTAGTTATGTAACACCTGACGACGAATTTTTACATGATATAATTGTGTCGCAACGAAAAGTATCGGAAAGTAAATACTCCATTTTACTGGTTGAAGATAGCCCGGACTTACTCGATTTACTGGTTCAGATTTTCAGTCCGATTTATGAAGTTAATACTGCTGTGAATGGCAAAGAGGCTTTGGATAAAGCCAAAGCCCAACAACCGGATATTATTGTCAGTGACGTAATGATGCCAGTTATGTCAGGAATTGAAATGTGTAGTAAAATCAAATCAAATCTCGAAACATCGCACATTCCAGTGGTACTCCTTACTGCCCGAACGGCAATTGAATATACAATTGAAGGTTTCCGAACAGGTGCTGATGACTACCTGACAAAACCCTTTGATACACGTCTGTTGATTGCCCGTTGTAATAACCTGATAAATACGAGGAAACATTTACAGGCTAAGTTCAGCAAAAACACCGATGCAGATGTTAATATTGTAGCTACCAATAGTCTCGACCAGAAATTCCTGAGCCGTGCGGTGGAAATTGTGGAGAAAACACTGGATGTTGCTGATTTTGATGTAAATGTGTTTGCTTCGGAAATGATGATGGGACGTACTGCCTTTTTCCAGAAACTGAAAGGCATAACCGGACAAACACCTAACGAGTTTATCACCAATATTCGACTGAAGAAAAGCCTGAAAGTATTAGTTGAAGAACCCGAAATGAGCATTACGGATGTAGGTTATAAGCTCGGATTCTCGTCGCCAAGCTATTTTACTAAATGCTTCCGCGAAGTGTTTGGAATTACTCCGGCAAAATACAGAAAAGACAATTTAAAAGAAATTTAATAGTGTAATTGATTATTGTTCTCAAAGTAGCACAAGTTGATCAATTTGAATAAAAAAACAGAGACCTGAGTTATCAGGTCTCTGCAAACAAACAATCACAAAATCAACAACAAAAACATACGAGTAACAACGAATTGTTTAGACTTAAAAAATATAGAATTACTACTAATCAATAATTCCGGTATATACGAACTGCATTCAGAATAGTTTCTCCTACTCCTTTTTTTAAGCCAATACTTATTCCCTGTCCATTAGTGGCATCAACTTCATACTTCTTGACTACGGCCGTCTGAGCACCGAATTCTTTGCTAAGATTGAAACTTTTCAGGATATTCATACCATTTAGTTCTACATCAAATTCACGTTTTACAAAATCGTCCTTCAGAGCATCATTTCCCAAATTATAGGCTAGTGCGGCACTTTCTTTATCCGACTGAAGTTCTGCCCAATAAAAACAAACCGTGTATTTTCCGTCAGGCACATCGAGTTTAAACCCGGTGAGTCCTATACGAGCAGTCTGATAAACCGGATCGTTGGTTGTACCCAGTATATCCAAATCGGATGCGGGTTGATTCGCATTCTTTGTTTTTTTAGTATAGGCTTTTCCACCCACATAACCCCAACTACCAGCTGTGTATTCTTTTTCCGGAATCCAGATAACTGAAGCTGTTTTATCTTCGAAATACCGTTGCGAGCCAAGCATCACATTCAGCTCGGTAAAAGCTTGGTTTGAATCTTTCAGATTAGACGGCACAGCTCTGAAATCAATTTTAAGTTCATCACGAACCACGCCGGTTTCAGTTTTTGCCGAAGCGTCCAGTTTGTTTTCCCCATTTGTAAACGGCACATTAAAACAAGTGATATTATCAATTACAGGCTGTGTGCCAAGTGATTTCCCATTCTGTATCAGTTCCACAACTGGTTGATTGGAATAAACTTTGACTGGTTGCAGGCAAATCCCTTTTTCGTCAGAATTACCTCCGCGTATTTTCCAGTTCATTCCGCTAATTGAAACGACAGGCGTTTTAAGCAACATGGCCTGGTATTGTAAATAAGTATCTTTCTTTTCACGATCGAGACTAACAATCCCTTTATTGTTTACATGGGGAACAGCATTCGTCCTTCCTTCGGAATAAAAATCATTCAGATTCCAGATATTTGCTCCCGAAATCCACGGACGTTCCTGTATGGTTTTGATATAATGTTCGTGATAGAGATTAGCGTATTCCTGGGTATAATCGAACCGTATAGGTGAAAATGAATGTAAACGTGGATCAACATCAGCACCATATTCAGTAAGCAAAAAAGGTTTATTTGGAACTTTTTGTTTGGCAATCCTTAAAAATTCATCTGCACCGTCAAATTGTCCTCCATACCATCCCTGATACAAATTAAAACCGATTATTTTGGGAACATCGCTCAATCCGGCACTCATGTAAGCATCCAGGTTTCCATGACAAGGAATCATGGTATAGCGTGAAGGGTCATCCTGAGTAATTTGTTTTTCTATTTTTGACGCTAACGCACCCACATTTTTGAAATAAAGTGCATTTCGTAGGGAATCTTTAGCAAAAGGCGGGCGAAGCAACACTTCATTCATATACGCCCAAATAAGTACCGATGATCGGTTGAAATCCTGCATTAGCATTTCACGAGCCATAGTCAGACAATTCGTGCTGAATGCTTCATTTTCGGTAATGGCATTCACTATCGGAATTTCAACCGAGCAGATAATACCCAGTTTGTCGCACATCTCCATTAATACATGATCCTGCGGATAATGCGAAACACGCAAAAAGTTTGCACCCATGTCTTTCAGCAATTTCATATCCCGAATATGCATCTCGTCCGCTAAAGCATTGCCCATATTCAAATAGCATTGATGACGGTTAGTGCCAATCAATTTCAAATGTTTTCCGTTCAGAAAGAAACCTTTATCGGCATTAAACTCATACCATCGCAATCCCAGCGGATTAATAACCTCATCCAGCAGTTTATTAGTCTTGGCATCAAAAATGCGTGTTATAACTTTATAAAGCGACGGAGAATCGGGACTCCAAAGGATGGGCATACTAATTTTCAAATCGTTCTGCACAACCGGAAGTGTTGATAAAACAGAAACTTTCACTGTTGAAGATTTGCTGAGAACAGTTTCAGCTTTCGGGCTAATAATGCTGTTTTCAATGCGAAGGTTACTGACTTCATTTCCATCGTTGGTTACCAAGGTGCGGATTTGAACTGAAGCTTCTTTCTCAGTTACAGTTGGTGTCTTGATAAAGACTCCTGAAGAAGCAAAATAGGTAGTAGATATATGTTGTTTTTCTGTAAAAATAAGATTTACATCGCGGTATATACCACCGAAAAAAGTAAAATCGGCTGATAGAGGCGGTATATTTTCATTATAACGGTTAGTAACCTTAACTGTGAATTGGTTTGGCTGACCTATATTCACAAACCTTGTTATATCAAAGCAAAAACGAGTATAACCACCCAAATGTGTTCCGACTGATTTAGCATTAATAAATAATTCAGTTTCCTGATTCACTCCATCAAAGCTGATATAGATTTCTTTGCCACTCTGTTCAGCCGGAATCATAACTGACCTTCTATACCACGTAGTTCCACGATAATAGCCCGGTGTTTCGTCATCAGCATCCTGATTATTCCAACTATGTGGAACAGAAATCGTTTCCCATTTTACATCCGGATAATCAACAGCCTGTGCATTTTCGAAATCACCTTTTGCAAACTTCCAGAACTCATTTATGGATGTTACTACCCTGGGATTTACAGCAATGGAATATGTACTTAGCAAGAAACCGAACAAAATCACATTAAGTACTCTTTTCATTTGATTAATCAATATTTATTTATACTTCTATTATTTTCAAAAAACAAAAGTAAAGTACAATCTGGAAGTGCAATGTAAGAAATGTTCAATAAAAAATTAAAATCATTCGAAACTAGCTTTCAAAACTTTCATAGTTAGTTTCGTACAATACTTTCAAATAACTGAACTATATTTACGGTTTGTTTTTAATTCCCGCTATATTTTTGCTGTCAAATTAAAACACTTCAAAGCTATGAGTAAAATTAAACACAATTCAAAAAAACACAATTTCATTAGTTTGGGAATATGTCTATTAATGGCAGTCAGTTTTTCCATTAATATTTCCGCACAAACTGTTGTTACATTATCAAGCGAAACCAACTGGACATGCCCAACAGGTGTTAACACCATTCAAATTGAATGTTGGGGAGCCGGTGGCGGTGGCGGTGGTGCTACAACAAGTGCTGGTAGAGCCGGAGGCGGAGGTGCAGGGGGCGCTTACGTTAAAAACACATCCGTTTCAGTAACTCCGGGAACCACTTATTCTATTTCCATAGGTGCTGGTGGTATAGCCGGAACAAGTTCATCTACCACATGTAACGGTTCGGTTGGTGGCAATACGACTGCTACAATTGGTTCAGTTTCAATTACTGCAGTAGGTGGTGCAGGTGGCACTGGTGGTGCAAGTGCAACAGCAGGAATTGGGACTGGTGCTCAGGGAACATCAACCGGAAATGTTGGTTTTTCAGACTCTTTTAATTATACAGGTGGCAATGGTGCAAACGGTATTTTAAGTACCAGAACCGGTGGTGGTGGCGGTGCTGCAGGTAGTAATGGTGCAGGTGGTAATGCCAGTGCTACTGATGTTACTGGTGGAATAGCCGGAACAGGAGGTGGCAATGGTGCTAATGGTGTAGCCGCTACTGCCGTAGGAATAACCGGAAGTGTTCCCGGTGGTGGTGGAAGTGGTGGTTTCGGAAGCGCAAAAGCCGGTGGTGCCGGTGGAGCGGGTCGAATTGTAATTACTTACAGCACAGGTCCTGCTTTACCTAAATGGACAGCCGGATGGCCAAAAATTGAAATGACTTCATATACTTCACTTACTGCAAAAGCAAATATCAATGTTGCCGGAAACGTATATTTTGTTATATTACCTAGTGGTGCAACTGCTCCTACTTCATTTCAGGTAAAAGCCGGACAGGATGCAAGCGGTGTGAATATGGCTAAAAAAGGGACAATTACATGTACACAAGCCTCAACCGAATTTACTATGGATATAATGGGCTTAAGCGAAAGTACAACTTACGATGTGTATTTTGTTGCAGAAGATAATAATCCAACCATACAATTAATGCCCGCATTAGTGACAATTACTTTTGGTAGCAGTATGAAAACTGATCAAACCATAACCTTCTCAGCAATCTCAAATAAAGCTGTTGGCGATGCCGACTTTAGTCCATCAGCATCAGCAAGTTCCGATCTTGGAATAAGTTATTCCAGTTCAAATACTGCTGTTGCAACAATAGTTAACGGGAATATTCATATTGTTGGTGCAGGTACAACTACTATTACAGCTTCACAAGCAGGGGATGCAAGCTTTAATCCGGCAATAAGTGTAATCCAGACATTGATAGTAACAACGGTTACGAAATTGAATCAAACAATCACATTTCCTGCTATAACAGCTAAAGGTGTTAGTGACGTAGACTTTGATGCCCTTGCAACAGCATCATCGGGTTTAGTAGTCACATTGCTTAGTTCAAATACTGCTGTGGCTACGATTATAAGTGGAAAAATTCATATTACAGGAGCAGGTAAAACGACAATAACAGCTTCTCAGTCAGGCGACGGTACTTATAATGCTGCAAACGATGTAGGTCAGTTGTTGACTGTTGTTGGGTCAAAACAAAACCAAATAATAACTTTCCCTGCATTAGTAAATGCAAATGTAGGAGATGCCGATTTCAGTCCGGGTGCAACAACAAATGCTGTTTATGTTGCTCCTGTAGATCCTAACTTGTTCCTTAATATATCACGCTTCTCTGCTGTTACAGTAAGTTCAGGAATAAAATTTGCAACTGTTAGCAATTATAAAGGTGTAGTTCAGGATTTAAGTTGTGATATATATCAACCAACGGGTGATGTTTCGACTGATAGACCTTGTATTATATGGATGCACGGTGGAGGTTTCAGAACCGGATCAGTGAGAACACAAGGATATATTGTAACTTATTCAACTGCATTTGCAAAAAGAGGTTATGTATGTATTTCTATTGATTATAGATTAAGAGCAGCCGGCGACATGCCGACTCAGGCAGACGAATTCCCGGCATTGCAAGATGGTTCACGCGATGCTAATACAGCTTTAGATTGGGTAAGAGCAAATGCAGCAACGTATAAAATTAATCCAAATTACCTGTTCTTTGCCGGAGGCTCGGCTGGTGGACGAATTGCCGGTACTGCAGCCGAATTTGATGGACCTGATCCTACAGCCACTACGGCTCCTGAAACTGCCTACAAAACCAAAGCATGGGACAAAACAGGACTGATTGCTACGGGAATTTTATGGGGAGGTCAGGAAGTAGAAATGAGAGCATGGTGTTATCCATATCTGGCAGTGAATCCGATTCCTGCTGTACTTGTACATGGCGATGCTGACACTACGATTCCTGTTCAGAACAGTATTGACCTTGCTGCTGCCATGACTGCTGCTGGCGTAACAAACGAATTACATATAATTCCCGGAGCAGCTCACACTCCAACAGGTAGTTCTACCGACCCTTCAATTCAGAAATGGATGGGTGATTTTTTTGTAAATGAGTGGAAAAAAACGCTTCCTTCAGGTACATATCCAATTAGCTATACAAGTTCGAATCTAAATGTAGCTACAATCGTTAATGGTAAAATTCATATCATAGGGAATGGAACAACGACCATTACAGCTACTCAAGTTGGTGATGTAACATATAATGTAGCCCAACAAAGCCAAACGCTTACAGTTGGTGGTACAGGAGTTACAGCTTTAGCCAATAATGAACGGAATGTTTCTATCTTTAGTGTCGTATCAGCAATGCAACCCATTCAACTGGGTCTTTCCGGCTACACTGAAAAAGAAGTAATTGTAAGTATCTCCTCAATACAGGGTCAGCAATTGTTCTCTCGCACTTACCCTGTAGAACCAATAATACAACTAAATCCGACAAAATTACTGGCAGGAGGAACCTATTTGATTAATGTTAGATCCGGAGCATCTAATATAACCAAAAAGCTGATTGTAAAATAAATTTGTTTTTTCTCTAAACGCCACAGACTTTCATCTGTGGCGTTTTGTTTTTATGCCAGTTCAAAATACTAAACAAAAACCCCTCTCTCTAACGTGTTAGAAACAGGGGTGAGTTCTGAAAATTTAAAAGAACAGGAACGATTTCAACTCTGACCTAAAGGAATAATTATTAACAGATAATCATTTATTTGTCTAACCTATATTTATTTTTTTAACTTCAACAGCCGCTCAATCTTTGCTTTAAAGCTGATATTTTCCATAAAGCCTGTAAAGTTTTCTGCTCCGGGGCCATAAGCAAAAATCGGAACAGGTATACCACTGTGATTTTTAGTACTGAACAGTATTTTCATTTGATCAGTACCAACTTTCCCTTCAGTAATTGACATACCGCCGGTTTCATGGTCGGCTGTAATAATGACCAATGTATTGCCATCCTGCTTTGCAAAATCTAATGCTTTTCCTATTGTCTGGTCAAAATCAAGCATTTCCTTAATAACTTGAGTTGAATTATTGTTATGCCCACCCCAATCAATCTGTGAGCCTTCCACCATAAGGAAAAACCCTTTTTTATTATTACTCAGAATATTTAGGGCAGATTGAGTAGCATCGGGCAACATGCTAGCACGTTCGGGCATTCCCGGATTTTGATCCTCGTACAACAAACCAGCCAATTTACCTGATTTTATAGCTTTTACATCGTCAAGTTTATAAACTATCTGATAATTTTTAGCTTTCAGCTCTTTGGTCAGATTGCGGCTATCGGTTCTGTCTTCAAAATACTTACGACCACCGCCAATAAACACATCAATATCGGTTTTCAGGTAATCTGAAGCTATTTCCTCATTCATTTCGCGGTTTACCTGATGCGCAATGTATGAAGCCGGTGTGGCGTGGGTCAGTGCACAGGAAACAACTATTCCTGTTGCTAATTTATTTTTGGAAGCTTCCTCCAGAATGGATTGAACGGCAATCGAATCGGGATTCATGCCAATCATGTGGTTTTTAGTTTTTACGCCACAAGCCAAGGCCGTTCCACCCGCACCCGAATCGGTCGTAAAATTGTCGGCTGAATAGGTTTTGGAAAATCCACTGTAGGTACAGCGTTCCAATTCCAGATGATTACGGTTAGCCATCATGCCGGAATATATCTGTGCAAGTCCCATACCATCACCAATTAGAAAAATGACGTTTTTAGGTGATTTCTGGGAGAATACTGATTGAGAGAATATTACTAAAAGCAACCAAGTAAGGATTGAATGGTTTTTTAAGTTCATAGGTCTTTATTGAATTGATAATTGATAATTGGTAATTGGTAATTGATAATTGATAATTGGTAATAAATTTATTCCGCCGATAATGCTTTAGCGATACCAAGCAGTTCCGTTTTCACTTTCTTCAACCGTTCAACGATTTCCTGTTGTTTGGCAATCTGGTCTTTATTCTGACCTAATCGACGTTTCGCTCCCGGCAAGGTCAGTTTCTGCTCGTTGATTAAATAAATAATCTGCTTAATAATCAGAATATCTTCCGGGGTATAAAAACGAGTACCTTTTTCGTTGCGTCGGGGCTTCAACTCTTTAAATTCTTTTTCCCAGAAACGCAGGTTCGACTGGTTTACTTTGAACATTTCAGCCACTTCGGAAATGGAGTAGAATAGTTTTTCCATAATAACTAATTAAACGAATTAAAACAAATTTCACGAATTATTTTTCAATTGCTACCAACTGTCAACTATCAACTGTCAACTGTCAACTATTTAATAATTTTCAAAATTTGTCCTTTACGAACTTTTGAGCTCTTTAATTTATTCCATGATTTCAGTTTCTTTAACGAGATTCCGTATTTTGCAGCAATAGAACTCAGTGTTTGCCCTGATTTTACTTTATAATAAATCACCTTACCCGAACCACCTGATAGCTTTCCCTCGGCAGCTTGTTCCACTTCTATCTCACTACGTCGGTTATTGATTAATTCATCCGCTTTATAGGCAGCAATCTCATCTAATTTCTGAATAAATAAATTAGCATAATGCAATGGTAGCGTTAATGCATAGGATTTTATATCACCCGGTATAATATCTTTTCGGTATTGAGCATTCAGCAGGCGGATTTCTTCAATCGGCAAATTCAAAACCATGGCGATTTGTTCCAGATGTATTCGTCGGTTAACCATTACCGTATCAGTCAACACCGGCATATTGACTGTGGCTGCACATAAATTGTGGTCTGCAGCATATATCATGGAGTAATTGGCAGCAATAAAAACGGGAACATAGCCACGGGTTTCTTTGGGCAAATAAGGATAAATAGTCCAATAATCACGTTTACCACCCGCTCGACGCATGGCTTTACTGATATTTCCGGGTCCGCAATTGTATGAGGCAATAACCAGATTCCAATCACCGTAAATGGAGTATAAATCTTTTAAAAAATGAGCGGCAGCGTTGGTAGCTTTAACCGGCGATAAGCGTTCATCCACCAGACTGTTTATCTCGAGACCATACATTCGGCCGGTTCCAATCATTAACTGCCATAATCCTGCCGCCCCCATACGTGACACGATGGTGGTATTTAAAGCAGATTCGATTATGGATAAATATTTTAGTTCTAATGGCAGATTATTAATACTCAGAACCTGTTCAAAAAGTGGAAAATAATAATTACTCATTCCCATCATATATTCCACCTGACGACGGTTACGAATGGTATACAAATCAATATAGGAGCGTACTGTCGAATTATATGGCATCTCCATCAGACAAGGCATTTTGGATAACCGTAGTTTTAGAATAGAATCCGATACAACTTTCACAACGCTTTCCGATTTACAATTTGAAGGAGTCGCCCGCCGGATAATCCAAGATTGTAATAAATAATCAAGCGTATTATCAAATTCGGCTGGAACTGAGAGGGTAGAATCAGGTATAATAATTTTAGTCTTAGTATCTGATTTCTCAATTTTCCGGGTTTGTGAAAATGAAAATAAAACGCTAAAAATCAACAAAACAGAACAACTTAGAATATGTTTAAGATTCATTTGCAGGTATTTCTTCCGGTTTTAGAATAAAATCTACCTTAAACTAAGGCAGCATTGCAAACCAAGCGTATGGGTTGCAGCAATATCGTTTTTCAGTAAGGTCGGCTGAAAACGGATAGATAATTCTGGACTAATATCAAAATCATATAATTGAGCATCAACATAAGCATCAACAATCGTCAAAGCATAATACGCCACCGTGGCAATGACACTCAAATCACGATAACGGCGATAATTATCCTGTTTTGACTTTAATATGGCTGTAAAAGCGGATGTTCCACCGTACGAATCAACGGTTCTTCCGGTTGGGATAAGTTGCAGGTAACTGTTGTTAGCCGGGTCATTTGACAAAATATCTTTATAAGCCGTCAAATAAGTCTGATACATGGTTGAATTCCATGTAATTGCATAAGCACATCCTAAAAAACCACCATACACAATGGGTAATTTCCAATATTTTCGATTTAAAATCTGACCATACCCGGGAATAATGGCTCCCATCCATACCACTTTGGCTGGATCTGGTTTAAATGTTTTTAATTTTGTAGAATCGATTATACGTGCTTCTATTTCCGACAATCTGGCTTTTACAATAAGTCTGGATGTTGAGTCTTTGTGCAATTTATTTTTGCTGGAATCTACCTGAGCCTGAACACTAAGTGAGATCAGGGCAAATAAAAGAGAAAATATTTTAGGATTTTTGAACACTCAACGGTTTTTAAATTTTGTCGAAAAGCTCCATGATCTTGGCCAACTCATCATCGTTAGCAAAAGGAATGGAAATTTTACCCTTACCATCCGCATCACAGGCAAACTGAACATTTGTGCCGAAAACCAGACTCAACTGTTTTTGGATATCTTCAAATTCTGGTAACTTCTTAAGCGGATTTACAAATTGAGTTTTAGATTTAAGTTCGAAACTTCCCGATTCTAAAAACAATCGAACCAATTCCTCAACTTTCCGTACAGACAATTCACTTTTCAGAATCAACTCATATAAATGCAACTGAGCAGCCGGCTCGGGTAATCCTAAAATGGCACGTGCATGACCCATATCAATCTTTTTATCCTTAATTCCCATCTGAATTTCGGCAGGCAACCGAAGCAAACGCAAATAATTGGCAATGGTGGCACGTTTTTTTCCTACCCTGTCACTCAATCGTTCCTGAGTCAGTTTATATTCTTCCATCAAACGATAAAAGGTAAGTGCTATTTCTATTGCATTGAGGTCTTCACGTTGAATATTTTCAATCAGTGCCATTTCCATAACCTGTTCATCGGCAGCTGTTTTCACATAAGCTGGTATGGATTTAAACCCAATCAATTTAGAAGCTCTGAACCGACGTTCACCTGCAATAATCAGGTAGGTGCCATCGTCATTTTTTCGCAGGGTTATAGGTGAAATGACCCCTAATTCCCGAATTGATGTGGCCAGCTCGGTTAATGATTCTTCATCAAAATGAGTGCGAGGCTGGTTCGGATTAGCGAAAATAAAATCCAGTTCAACTTCATTGATAGACGATGAGCCCCCGGTACTAATATGCTCTGTGTCAATCAGAGCACCTAATCCTCTTCCTAAACCTGTTATATGTTTTGCCATAAATTCAATCTTTCAATTTCCAATTACCAATTACCAATTTCAAATAAAACCAACTAATTGGTAATTGAAAATTAAATAATTGCTAATTAATCAATTACTTTTCATTTTTAGAGATAAGTTCTTTCGCCATTTCCATATAATTTATCGAGCCTTTGGAATCTGCATCGTAAAGCAGTACTGGTTTTCCATGACTTGGTGCTTCACTTAACCGTACATTCCGGGTGATGACCGCTTCAAATACCATGCCTTGAAAATGTTTCTTCACTTCGGCATATACCTGATTTGCCAACCGCAAGCGGTTATCGTACATAGTTAGTAAGAATCCTTCTATTTCGAGCGCAGTATTCAGCTTGCTTTTTATTATTTTAATGGTATTCAATAATTTACTGATTCCTTCGAGTGCAAAATACTCACACTGAACCGGGATGATAACCGAATCCGAAGCGGTCAATGCATTTACTGTTATGAGTCCTAATGAAGGGGAGCAATCTATTATCAGATAATCATAAAGTGGTTTTAATGGCGTAAGAATGTTTTTCATCACCTTTTCTCGATCGTCCATATTCAGCATTTCTATTTCAGCCCCAACGAGGTCAATATGCGAAGGTAAGACGAACAAATTTTCAACCTCGGTTGGATGAATAGCCTGTATTGGCGGCACATCGTCAATCAAACATTCATAAATAGTGAATTCCAGTGTACGAATGTCGATTCCCAATCCCGAGGAAGCATTTGCCTGAGGATCAGCATCAATCAATAGCACTTTTTTGCCTAAAGTAGCCAGTGATGCAGCCAAATTTATAGCGGTTGTGGTTTTTCCAACACCACCTTTCTGGTTAGCTATCGAGATTATTTTGCCCATATTTGAAATTAATTTTGAATCTGTTACTTAAAAAACTTAATAATTCGCTTGTTTCAACTTTTCTAGCGTATATGTCTGAATGTCACAATATTTGCCAGAAACAAGAGATTTTTTTACTGATTGGCAAAGATAATAAAATTAATCCACGCATTCAACTAGCAAATAGTACGGCAAATAGAAATAAGTTTTTTTAAGCAACAAAAATAGATTGCCTAAACTTTTTGCTTTTAAACTGTAGTATTTCAGTAAAGTCAGTCTTAAAACCAGTATAATTTTTCTTTTTAAACCCCTTACCTTTTAGCTGAGTAATTATAACCTCAAAAACGTGAAAATGATTATCTTTGCATCGTGTAATCAATAAATTCTTTCTATTGTTGCTTCGGCAATATGAAGATAAATCTCTGAATTATTATCAGAAAACAAATTACAGCACCAGAAAAAATGAAATGGATTAATATTCTCTTTTTTGCATTCTTATGCATTAATTTCACGGTTGCACAAGACAGTTTATGCGTCCACAAAGCCGGATCAATATTATACAAAAGCGATGTTATCAGCATCGACAGTATTACCTTTGCTCAGCCGGCTGCCGATGTCACTTCTATATCTATAAATAAAGCAGGTTCAGTAGTTTATAAAAATGAAACAACCGGCATTGACAGTATTACTTTCATAAAACCAACTCCGTTAAATCCATATTCGTATATTTTTGATATAAAATCCATACCTGAAATTACGCTCGAAGTGACTACTGCCGAATGGAACAACCTGCTTTCCTATTTCGATCAGAACCCGGACAATCAGGAATATATCAAATCCTATTACACTTTTGTTAAAGATGGCAAAACAATTTCAGCCCCGGGCAGTGGAATCAGAATTCGCGGTAATACCAGCCGCAGAAGACCAGAAGGCAGTACCGGACAGGTACACACGGCAATAAATACACCGTGGCATCATGCCAGCTTTGCGCTGAATTTCAAAAAGTATGTCAAGAATCAAACCATGTCGGGGTTTGAAAAACTGAATTTAAAATGGTTTAAAGACGACGCTACTTACGTTCGGGAAGTTTATTGTTATGATCTTTTTGAAAAATTCGGAGTATGGACTGCCCCACAATCAAGCTACTGTAGGTTATCTATAAAAATTACAGAAGATCCAACTACGACTTATTATGGCGTATATCAAATGGTTGAAGCTGTTGATAAACAATTTTTACAAAACCGTCCGGGCAAATTTGCCGATGCTGAAGGGAATCTGTGGAAATCAAGTTGGGGTGCCGATCTGAAAAATGCCGATACAACCAGAATGGGTATTGAGAATATAACATTAACCTCAACTTATACTCCTGTTTACGACCTGAAAACAAATAATTCTGCACTGACTGCTGCAAAAATCCAACTTGCAAATTTTATTACAACTTTTAATTCTAAAACCGGCGATGATTTTAAAACCTGGGTTAGTTCCAAAATCGACATTCCGCTGTTCCTGAAAACATACACTGTAAATGTGATGTGTGGTATGTGGGACGATTACTGGTGTAATAAAAACAACTATTATTTTTACTTTGACTCGGTCGGTAAATTCTATTTTATCCCGTACGACTACGACAACACGCTTGGTACATCTGCTATTGTAACCGATTCAGGGAAACAAGACTTGCTCAATTGGGGTGATAATACAAACAATCCTTTAGTCAAAAAAATCATCACAATTCCTGAATATCAGGCTTTATATGTTTCGTACATTAAGGATTTATGTAACAGGAACAATGATTTATTCTTTGTTGATAAAAGCATTTCACGTATCACGAACTGGCAGAATATGATAAAAAACTATGTGAATAATGATACCAAAGAAGATACACAGATTTTAGACAAACCAGCTTCATGGGGTAATTGCAGTTTTTATCGATTGTTGGACTCTACAAATAATTATTTTAAAATCAGAGCTGCTAACATCCCCAATTAAGTCCTAATAAAACCATTTTCTTACTCATGCCAATCAGAAATACCCGACATATTATTCTAGTAATTTCAGTTCTTGTAATTGTCTGCATTTCCTTATTTTATCAGTTCCGCATCGACCTTACTTCAGACAGGCGATACAGTATTTCTAATCAGACAAAAAATCTGATGGATAAACTGGATGAACCACTTAAAGTGACTGTATATCTCGATGGTGATTTAAATCCCGGATTTCAACGGTTGAAAATTTCTACCGCCGAACTATTGGATGAGTTATCGGTTTACACAGAAAAAAAAATCGTGATAAGCTACCAAAACCCATCGATTGCAGGCTCTCAGGAGCAGCGTGAAAAAAAATATGTCGAGCTTGAATCTGCCGGATTCACCCCAACAGCAGTTTATGAACGTGACAAAGAAGGAAAAGCGATTCAGAAAGTTATTTTTCCGTGGATAGAAATAAGCTACAAAGCTAAAAAAGTACCGGTGTGCCTCCTTAAAAATATTCGTGGAAATTCAGGGGAAGAAAATCTGAATATCTCCATCGAAAATCTTGAATTTGAAATCACCGACGGCATACGGCGATTAGTAAATACCGAAGTTTCCAAAATTGCCTTTATGGAAGGTCACGGTGAGCTTTCTGAGGCTGAAACTTATGATATAAGCAAGTCGCTGAGTCGCTATTTTCAGATTGACCGTGGTATATTAGGAAGTAACGCAGCAGTGCTGGATAACTATAAGGTAATAATCATTGCCAAACCAACCATGCCGTTCAGCGAATCGGATAAATTTATTATTGATCAATATATAATGCGTGGTGGTCGGGTATTGTGGCTGCTTACTGGTGTCAGGGTTTCGAAAGAAAATCTGTCAGCCTCAGGACTTTCGCCGGCAATGGACATGGATGTTAATCTAAGTGATCAGCTTTTCAGATATGGTGTGCGTATCAATCCGGTTTTACTGCAGGATGTTCAATGTACTTCAGTCCCGGTCAATATTGCTCCATCGGGTACAAGTCCACAGTTTGAGCCTTCGCCCTGGTATTTTGCTCCTTTATTGCTCGCTTCACCCGAACATCCGATTACCCGGAATATTACCGAAGTCCGCTCCGAATTCTGCTCTGGAATTGATGTAGTAGGAAATAATAAACAGGTTAATTATAGTTTATTGCTTGCCACTTCCGATAATACACACATTCTCGGAACTCCAACAACAATCGATTTAAGTCAGAAATTGAAGCCAACCGACAAAAGCTATTTCAACGTGGGGTATGTACCTGTAGCTGTAGCCATGGAAGGTGTTTTTGAATCGGATTTTGCAAACAGAATAGTTCCGAAAGGTTTAACAAACCTATTAGCTACCCGCAAACAAAGTTTCAAAACCCGACAAATTGTGGTGGCTGATGGTGGCATTATTCGGAATGAAACTGTGTTGAAAGATAGTACAAGAATTCCACTTGGATTTGATCGTTATATGAATCAACAATTTGGAAATAAAGACTTTATTCAGAATGCTGTGTTGTATCTGGCAGATGATGATGGATGGATGCAGTTGAGAAACCGTACTCTAAAACTGCGATTACTAAATAAAAAAATGATCAACGACGACCGGTTAACCTGGCAGTTGCTAAATGTATTGATTCCGATTGGGTTATTATTGATATTCGGAATTGGATATCAGATTATTCGAAAGCGGAAATATACCCGAAAATAAACTGAATACACACTATTTTGCGCTGCACTCTACATTCACTTTCAGCGCACAACCTGTGCAACCACCACATTTATCGGCAGGGCTTGGTTTACGTGTAAGGGTTTTGTAGGTTTTCCAACTTACATAAGTTAAAATACCCAATCCTATTAATATCACAATTATATCTTGCATAAAAAAATATTTTTCCCTTGTTTTTCCTCTTTAGGGTTTAGAGCTTATCCAAAAAGTTGAAATACTCCAAAAGCCATAAGCCAGGCCAGAGCCAGACTATAACTTGCCGCAAATAATGCCCATCCCCAGCTGTTTGTCTCATTTTTAATAGCCACAATGGTTGCCAGACAAGGGAAATAAATCAGCACGAAAAGCATCATTCCCAGGGCAATAACGGGCGTAAACGAAGGATCACCTGTTGGTTTTATCTCTGATTGAAGTCGCTGAGATAACGAACTCATTTTAGCATCGCTTGATCCGGTATACAAAACACTAAGCGTGCTCACTACAATTTCCTTTGCTGCCACTCCTGAAAGTAGCGAAACACCTATTTTCCAGTCAAAACCCAGCGGTGCAATGACCGGTTCAATAAAATGACCAATCTGACCAATATATGAGTTTTCCTGTTGAGCCATTTGTTGGGGTGCACTAAGATTCCCTGTATGATCCGGTTGAGGATAATAGCCTAAAAACCAAACAATAATGGAACCGATTAAAATGATTGTTCCCATTTTCTTCAGGTATTGTTCGCCTTTTTCCCAGGTATGTATCACCATCGATTTCATGGTTGGCACGCGGTAAGGTGGCAATTCCATTACAAAAGGCGTTTCGTCCTTATTAAACATAAACCGTTTCAGCAATCTGGCAATAATAACTGCCAACGCAATTCCGGTCATATAAATTCCGAACAATACCAAGCCTGCATGACTTGGGAAAAACGCCCCTGCCAACAATAAATAAACCGGCAAACGCGCACTGCAGGACATTAGAGGATTTATAAGAATGGTTATCATGCGGCTGTTTCGGTTCTCAATGGTGCGGGTAGCCAGAATAGCTGGCACATTGCAACCAAATCCCATTATCAACGGAATAAATGATTTACCGTGAAGCCCCATTTTGTGCATAATCTTATCCATTATAAACGCTGCACGAGCCATATAACCGGAATCTTCCATCAACGAAATAAAGAAATAGAGAATCAGAATATTGGGCAGAAAAACAATTACGCCTCCTACTCCACCGATAATTCCGTGAACAAGCATATCGCGCAACGAACCGTCAGCCATGTTGTTCTGAATCAGATTTCCAAGCCAGTTTACTCCCGCTCCAATCCAGTCTTTTGGATATTGCCCCAACGTAAAAGTAGACTGAAACATAGTGAAAATAAAAAGCAAAAAGATGGGATATCCCCAGTATTTATGGGTTACAATCGCATCAATTCTGGAAGTTCGTTTATGTTTTTGTTTTTTCTTACCATCAATCAGCGTTTCCTTCAAAGCACCGGCAATAAAACCGTATTTTGCATCGGTAATGGCAGATTCGGGATCTTCCTTCAGCTCTGTCCGAAGGCGTTTGACTTCTTTGTCCCGAAAAGCTATGATTTCTTCAGAATTAGGTAATTCCCGGATAACATCTTCAACTTCATTATCTTTTTCCAACAGTTTGATAGCCAGAAAACGGGTAGAATACAAATCTCGCAAAGATGAATTTCGGGCAATCGGAACTTTCAGAATCTGAATGCTTTTCTCAATTTCCGGACCATGATTAATATGGATGTGACGTGCAGTTTCATGTACTTTATGAATACCGACAAAGTCAGAAGTAGTGTATTTTTTGTCGTGTTGATGATGAATCTCAATCCGGTGGTGATATTCATCAATCAGGCTGTCTTCTTTAATCGCGGGAATAAGAACACCTTCAGCATCAATTACTTCGCTGCCTTCGTACAATTTTATGACCACACGAAACAATTCATCAATACCAATTCTTTTCTTAGCAACAGTAGGAATAAAAGGAATTCCCAGTAATTTTCCAAGACTTTTATAATCCAGTTTATCGCCACTTTTCTCAAATTCATCATACATATTGAGTGCAACAATGGTGCGCACATTCATATCGATGAGCTGGGTAGTGAGGTAGAGATTTCGTTCCAGATTGGTACTGTCAACCACGTTGACAATCACATCCGGCATTTTCTCGGTAATATACTGACGAACGTATTTTTCCTCGGGCGAATAAGCTGACAATGAATAAGTTCCGGGCAAATCAACCAATGTAAATGTATAGCCATTAAATTCAAATTCCCCTTCTTTCGACTCCACAGTAACGCCACTGTAATTTCCCACATGTTCGTGACCATCAGCCGCAAAATTAAACAAAGTGGTTTTCCCACAATTTGGATTTCCAACCAGGGCAACGCAGATATGTTTACGTTGATTTAATGCCATTCGACGCACTTCTTCCTCATCGATAAATGCCGTCTGGTCAACAGTTGTTGATTTTATGCTACGGGCTTCTTCCTCACTTATCACTTCAATCAGCGAGGCTTCGCTCCTGCGTAACGAAACTTCGTAGCCCATCACGCTGTATTTAATAGGGTCGTTGAGCGGTGCATTCAGAATAGCTTTCACCACTTTCCCTTTCACAAAACCCATTTCTACAATGCGTTTGCGAAAACCTCCATGTCCCATTACTTTTACAATGGACGCTTTTTCACCTGTTTGAAGTTCCGATAGTTTCACTTGAAATTGTGTTTTTTTGAATTTCGCTGCAAAGATACTTATTTATAATGATTCTAAACACTGAAAGTTCATTATCTTGTGAAATTTATTATCCCTTAAACCAAAAAACCTCACAAAATTGAGCTTGTGAGGTTTTTGATTTTTGCCATTACTTAGAACTTCATTTCCTGAACTTTCAGGGCTATATTACCTTTCACATTGGCCTGTATACGTACAGCCCCGGGAATCAGACTTAAATCAGTAACATTCAGCGAATTCAACTTTCCCTGAAGTACCACCCCATCCATAACCGTGTAATTAGCAAGCATCTGGTTTACCTGTAGTTTGACAGCATCGAGGTTATTCTTTACAGGATAAGTCAGATAAGGAGTCAATTGTTTCAGAATCATTCCGTGCAACAACCAACCGGCAGATTTGACCAATGCGTCCGATGTTTTTAAATCGAACTCAGGTTCTGTAATTTCAACGGCCATTTTTTCGGCGTTGTAAATCATCTTACCCGTAAAATAGATTCTTCCCTTCAATGATCCGTTTACATCAGCAATAAAAATAGCTTTTCCGGCGCTCCCGAAAAGCGATAAATCAGTGATGGTAATTTTCTTACCCGCCTGCTCAAATGTTTTTCCCAACAGCTGGGCTTTTGCCAGTTCAGCAATTTTTTCGAAAGTAACATCGACCGCAACATTCAGATTAAATTGTTGAGCCGGTTTTACGACCATTTTGAAAGGAGGCAGTTCAACCAAAGGATTTGCTTCGGGCTTAGCACCCATAAATGACTCAATTTGAGCATTCAGCGCAACAGCCAGATTTAGTTTATTGGCGGTGGTTGTGAACGGAGAAACAAATAAATCTTTGGGAGTTATTCGAATCCACAAATTATTGTCGGCATTCACCTGACGTGGTTTTTGAGCTTCAATCCAGGCCTGAGAAATATATTTCTTCAAGTCGACCATTTCAGTCAGCGACTTGTCAATCTGAGTTGAAATAAGTTTATCGCATTGCGACAAAGCCAGACTTGCAATTGGCGTAACCGGCACAGTCACCCCAACAACATTCAGTTTCGGAGTTTCTATCCATTCATAACCTGAAGCGGCAGTTTTCGAAACCAGTTTCCAGTTTTTATCAATACTGATAGTAGTTTTGTAGGTCAACGCAATGCTTCCGTTGGCTTCGTACTGATCGCCAATAGTATATCCGAATTTCTCCACTTTCCATGCAAATCGTGTCCATACTTTTAGTGGAACACGGTATTCAATCACATTATTATTAATTGAAAAAGTGAAATTCTGTGCTTTCCACACTTTCACAGTCACATCTTTGTTTCCCAGATTAGAGCCATCGAAAATCAAACCGTTCATCTTTTTATTAATCGATGCTTCCAGTTTTTTCACGTCCAGCTCCACCTGCAAAGGCAGTTCCGACATAGCCGGAGCCAGATTAGATGGCAAATATGATTCTTTCGGTTTTTCAATCTGCAGGGTTTTACACGAATTGAGTGTCAACAGCAATACCGCAAACGGTAATAATAAATTAATCTTTCTCATTTAAATCTATTTTCTTTTTTAATCTGTCTTTATAACTTTCTAAACTATAAACTTGTTTCCTTGTTTACCTGTTTACTTGTTTCCTCGTTTCCTCGTTTACTCATTTCCTATTTAAGCAAGGCAAAATCAATCACTTCCATTATTTCATTCACATAGTGGAATTTAAGTCCTTTGAGGTAAACCGGTTTAATTTCTTCAATATCTTTCCGGTTATCAGCACAAAGAATAATATCGGTTATTCCGGCACGTTTGGCTGCCAGAATTTTCTCCTTAATACCACCTACCGGCAACACTTTTCCACGTAAGGTAATTTCACCGGTCATGGCCAGGTTTTTACGTACTTTTCGTTTCGTAAAGGCAGAAGCCAAAGCAGTAGCCATGGTCACTCCTGCTGAAGGACCGTCTTTGGGGATAGCACCTTCGGGAACGTGAATATGCACATTCCATTCTTCGAAAATGTCACTCTCAAGCCCGAGTTTGTCTGCATGAGCCTTGATATATTCCATGGCCAGCATAGCCGACTCTTTCATCACCTCACCCAGATTCCCGGTAAGCGTTAATCTTGGTGATTTACTTTTACTCAGACTTGATTCGATAAACAGAATTTCACCACCCACCTGTGTCCACGCCAATCCGGTAACAACACCGAAATAGTCATTTCCTTCGTATTTATCTTTGCTGTAGCGGGAAGCACCCAGGTATTTTTTCAAATCCGTTTCAGCAACTTCATGATTATATTTCTCTTTGGTAGCAACGTGTTTAGCTACTTTTCTCATAATACCTGCAATCTGACGGTTCAATTCCCGAACGCCTGATTCACGGCTGTAGTTTTCGATTAATTTATTCAAAACCGGCTTACTCAGTTGCACATCCCCTTCTTTTAAGCCGTGATTCAGAAGTTCTTTGGGAACCAGGTGACGGGCAGCAATTTCTATCTTTTCTTCCTGGGTGTAACCACTCACTTCAATAAGTTCCATACGGTCGAGTAGCGGACGTGGAATGGTACCCAGGTTATTAGCAGTGGCAATAAACAGCACTTTTGATAAGTCGAAATCCACATCGAGGTAATTATCGTGGAAAGCAGTGTTTTGTTCGGGGTCAAGCACTTCGAGCAAAGCCGACGATGGATCTCCTTTATAATCGGTTGTTACTTTATCAATTTCATCCAGCACAAAAACAGGATTAGCTGATTCGGCTTTCTGAATATTTTGCAGAATTCGTCCGGGCAGAGCCCCAATATACGTACGGCGATGGCCGCGAATCTCTGCTTCATCGTGTAACCCGCCGAGCGACACTCGTACATATTTACGATTCAATGCCGCAGCAATCGATTTTCCAAGCGATGTTTTTCCAACTCCCGGAGGGCCGTACAAACAAATAATCGGTGATTTCATATCGCCTTTCAATTTCAATACTGCCAAATGTTCCAAAATACGGTCTTTTACCGCATCCATACCAAAATGGTCCTTATTCAGCACCTTTTGTGCATTTTTAAGGTTGAAATTATCCTTGGTATATTCGTTCCATGGCAGATTGAGCATGGTCTCAATGTAATTTAACTGCGTGGAATAATCCGGTGAATGCTGGCTCATTCGTTCCAGCTTTTTCATCTCTTTATCGAAAACTCTTGCCGTTGCTTCGTTCCATTTTTTCTCATTCGCCCTTTCCCTGAAATCAAGGACATCCTCTTCTACCGAACCGCCACCCAATTCATTCTGAATGGTTTTCATTTGCTGTTGCAGAAAATACTCGCGTTGTTGCTGGTCGATTCCTTCTTTGGCTTTATTCTGAATCGACATTTTGATTTCGAGTAATTGAGATTCCTTATTCAGCAATTCCAATAACTGATAGCCACGTTCCATTATTTCGTCGATTTCGAGTAAGCGTTGCTTTTCTTTGACATTTAGCCCAAAGTTAACGCAAACATAATTAATCAGAAAAATCGGATTTTCGATATTGCGGATAGCAAAAGCCATTTCGGGCGAAATAGCTCCTGAGTCATTTATAATATTGATAGCCAAATCTTTAATCGACGAAACCAATGCCAGAAAAACACCATCCGTTGGTTCGGGCAACACATCCTCTACCAACGTGACTTTCGCTTTCATAAACGGTTTCATGGTTTCCAGCTCCCCGAGGAGAAATCGACGTTTACCCTCAAGAATAACGGTAGTGGTATTATCGGGCATTTCGAGAATGCGCACCACGCTGGCCACAGTTCCCATCGGGAAAAGTTGATCAATGCTGGGATCATCCTGCTTTTTATCGGTTTGTGAACAAACGCCTATCAGCAAATCATTTTCCTGAGCGTAGCGAACCAGTTTCAGGGATTTAGAGCGTGCCACTGACACCGGAAGTAAAACACCCGGATAAAGTACCATATTACGAAGTGGGAGAATTGGCAGTATATCGCCGGAAATAATATTCAGATCGTACGACCGCTCATCAAGCGATATGATGGGGAACATATCGGACGAACCCATATCTTCGGAAAACAAATTATCAAACGGATTGCTCATTCTAGACTTTTTTTCTGCCAATTTGGCATATAATATAAACAGAGATTTTAATTGAAATCCTTATCGAATTACAAAGTGATTATTCTCAGGCATATAGCATTTCTGATAATAATCGACGATGTATATTTTCAATTGCTGTGCCAAAAACCAAAATGGCAAACTATAAGTCGGATTGTTTCTTAAAATTCTGGCCAAATGCCTTGGAAGTCATTTCGTCGACTTTGATGCTCCACACTTTTACATTGGCTAATGCCGGTTTAGAGTATTTAACCGGACGATCGGTATAATTTTTCATCAATTGATTCAATTTCTGTTCTTTTTCATCCAACTCTTCTATAAAAGTCACCACCCCTTTGCAAAGTACACTTTTGGACAACATACTGTAACTGCACGCCACATCAGGATGCTGATACACAAGATCATGACCGGAGCTGAACGTAACACAAACCCGGTTATCCAATGCCAGCAAGTTCAAATGCTTGCCTTCAGGAGCTGAGTGAAGAATAATTTCCCGGTCGGCATACCCGAAATTAAAAGGAATAACATACGGACTTCCATCCTCCTCTATCATCCCCACAAAACACACATCGCATTGATTTATAATGCTTTCAATTTCTGTTGGATCAGTAATAAATATTGTTCTCATAGTTGTAATTTTCAGACAACAAAAGTAACCGAAAAAAGTGATAAGACAAAAAGAATAAGTAAGAACTTAGCAGCTGGCAGTAAGCAATAAATAGTGGGCTCTTGACAGTACAGAGTAGCAGAAAGTGGGTTGGCGGAAATGCTAAGAGCTATAAAGCCTTAAGAAACAAACCATTCTAAGCCGCCAAAGCGGATGTAATGATTGTTTTGCGAAGTGATTTGCAATTTATCACAGCTGGGTGTAAATATTCAGCAGTGAATTTTTGTATAAAAAAATTAACCCTTACAATCAGTGTAACCTTTTAAATTGATTTTCAAATTATTTTATTAATACCTGTCCATATTCAATCAATTTGGGTTTAATATCCATATACGTTATTTTATGAATATCAATACCCTTTTCCAGAGCTGTCGCAGCAATAACTCCTGCACTTTGACCTAATATCATAAACACGGGTTCCATTCTAATGGAACCAAAAGCAATATGAGAGGTTGAAGTAGCTACAGTAACAATCAAATTTCTACATTCTGTATCTTTTGGAAGTATAGTTCCCATTTCTATTTGGTAAGGTTGTTTGGGCAAAATGCCTATATCACCTTCATTCTGTACATACCCCTCTGTCGTTATATATCGTTGTGTGTTATGAGAATCCATTGTATATGAACCCATACCTATTGAATTCAGCACTTTATTTTTTCCAAGAACTTCATTTTCGGTCATTACAAATTTCCCCAACATTCTTCGTGCTTCCCGCACATAGATTTGATGAGGCCAGTTTTGATTATCTTTGAATTCATCTTTTGCAAGACCCCATTTACTCATTTCCTGACGTATTTCAACTGGGACTCTGGGGTCGTTTGCGTAAAAATAGAGAAGTCCTTTCTGGTAAATTTCATGTTCTTTTAGTATCTCAGACCTTCTTTGATAAGTTGCTTCGGGATAGTCATAGTTCATACCAATATTATCAAAACTAAATGGGCCATGATTATTCACATCCGTTTTATTATTGGGAATCGGATCAAACTTTACGAAGGTTTCTCTCCATCCAGCATTTAAAATTCTCACCAATAATTCATATTGAGTTGAATCGTAGCCCTCAGGTCTTTCAAATGGCACACGATTCTTATCAATTTTCGTCAAACACGTTCTAAAACAATAGGCTTGAATTCGTTTATCTTGATCGCCTTTTTCTCCAGGGTTACCTGCTGATATTCGGGGTAAAATACCACTGAGAGAATTCTCTGGATTGTTATAAGGGCTGATTCTCATTTTAGCAAAGTGATGCCAATGGTGCAAAATCCCAATCTGCACACCATTCCATTGTTCATTATAAGTTTTGGTAGATTCTCTGCCAACATGGTAACTAACACCAGCTGCAGCCATCAAATCACCTTCATAAGTTGCATCAATAAAAATCTTGCCAGCGTAAAATTCTCCACTAAGCATTTGAATGGAAATAATTTTTCCATCTTTCATTTTTACACCTTTATCTCTGTCAAGCCATTTATCTCGAATTACTTCAATTTTATTTTCGCGAATCAAATCTTCAAAAATTGACTCTGCTACATGGGGTTCAAAAATCCACATTGTTTTTTTATCAGTGTCAATTGCAGGTATATCTTGCCCCTTGTTTCCATATTCTTCTATGGACTGCCAATTCCATGATTCTTTTTGTTGATAATGATTATATACGCGTTGATAAAACTCTCTGCTAATACCACCAATTACACTTTTATCTCCTATATCAGTAAATCCTAAACCACTTGAAGATAAACCGCCCAAATGTTTCTCTGGACAAACGATCACTACCTTCTTGTGCATTCGTGCCAATTGAACAGCGGAAGTAACAGCAGCTGAAGTTCCACCATAAACGATAACATCTGCGTTTTTTTGGTTATCTGCAGCGTAAAGTTCAAATGTGAAAGAGAAAGATACGACTAAAATCACCAATGACTTTATTGTTACAACTTTAATTTTCATAAATGTATGATTGGGTTTAATTATCAAGTTATTAATTTTAATCGTTAATATAGTTAACAGCTGGATTGCCTCTTGATTTATAAGCTTTTATCCATGTCGGTATTGCATTATAAAATACCACAAAAGCACAGCCCAAAATGGTTATTGAAAGTACCAAGTTTACTACTCCTTGCATCATAGTTTTATCGTCTTGAAGTTGAGGCAGGTAAATATTAAAAATATTCATTACACCAGCATAAATTGTTGTAAAACCAATAAAAATAAACGGAAAAATGGTTATCCAGGCATATTTGATTTTCCCCCTATTAATAATATACGAAGTACCTACCGCTAAAGCAATAGAAGCCAGCAATTGATTAGCAGTACCAAACATTGGCCAGATTGTTGAAACGCTTCCTGTGTAGATAAAGTACCCCCAGAAAAACACCATTAACAAGCTTGCCAAAAGATTACTCGGCAACCAGTTTGTTCGTCTAAAAGGTGCATATATTTTTCCTAACATTTCCTGTAAAATAAATCGTCCAATTCTTGTTCCGGCATCAATTGTGGTAAGAATAAACAGTGCTTCGAACATGATGGCGAAATGATACCAATAGGACATTAAACCATTAAGTCCGGGAATTGCAGAAAAAATCTGTGCCATACCTACCCCTAAAGAAACAGCACCACCGGTACGTCCTACAATTTTTTCTCCCACTTCTGCTGATAGTTGAGTTATGTTTGAATCTATAAATCCCATTTCGTGTAGCTTGGGTAAAATAGCTGCAAACTTCTCAGCAGGAACATTAATGGCAAAATAATCGAGTGGAAATAAACTTGAAGCAGCAATAAGAGCCAAAATACTTACCATTGCTTCTACCAGCATAGAACCTGCAGCAATACTCTTTATATGTGATTCCTTCATAATCATTTTCGGAGTTGTACCAGAACTGACCAAAGCATGAAAACCAGAAATTGCGCCACAGGCAATAGTTATAAATAGATATGGAAATAATGTTCCGGGTATAATTGGACCACCACCATGAATAAACGCTGTAAATGCAGGCATGTGCATAGTTGGTGCAACCCAAATAACACCAACAGCAAGCATTCCTATTACTGCAATTTTCATGATTGAACTTTAGTAGCGTTGCGTTAACTTTTAACATACATCTGTATTGTATTGAAATACAGAAATATAGATCCGTTCTTTGATTTTTTGATTTGAATTGACTTACATTTGCTCGAAAAAAAATATGCATTCGGGCA
>Ga0209083_1000657_pt1 | contig 48467 bp, 48 predicted proteins | sample AM7aDNAmetaG_FD_184132 | JGI IMG/M metagenome (GOLD analysis project Ga0209083, IMG submission 184132) | Freshwater microbial communities from Finland to study Microbial Dark Matter (Phase II) - AM7a DNA metaG (SPAdes) (version 3) | ecosystem: Environmental > Aquatic > Freshwater > Lake ...
GGGGCGGGGAGCTTGGGGCAGGGAGCCTGAGGCAGGGAGCTTGGGGCAGGGAGCTTGGGGCAGAGAGCCTGGGGCAGGGGGATTTTCACATATACATCTAAATATCAAATTATTACAGGTATTATTCCGAATTATGCAATTGCTTACGTCCATTTTCACAATTACTTGATTACCCGACAATCAAATTATTGCTACATTTGCATCACATAGGTTGTCATACAAAAAACAAAATAAGGATTTATGAAAATCAAAAGCTTTGTCGCAATCGTGGGTTTAATGCTTATGCTTGGTTGCCGTCTTGCTACGTTGGATGGTTTGCAGAAGGAAATCGATGGGATTGCCAGTAAATGGGTACCCGATAAACGGGTTGCGATTTGCAAAATAAAAGTCGAACAAAACAGAAACGGCCATTTGGTCCTGAAAGGTGAGACCATTTTCCCGGAGGCAAAAGCTGAAATATTGCAATTAATTGCAAATAAAGGAGTTACATTTACGGATAGTATTCAGGTTTTGCCCGATTCCGTGAACCTACAGAAAGTTTGGGGTGTAGTTCGATTGAGTGTTGCAAATATCAGATACGAACCGGAACATTCGGCCGAGATGGCGACCCAGGCCATTATGGGAACTCCCGTAAGGATCCTAAAGAAAACAGACGAATGGTACCTGATCCAAACCCCCGATCGTTACATTGCCTGGACCAACCAATATGCCGTTCAACCCATGAGCAATTCCGAAATGGCAGACTGGCGCAAGTCGGATCGATTGATCTATACCGAAACATATGGCCTTGCTTACCAGGACAGCAAAAAAACCAATGTGCTATGTGATTTGGTTGCAGGTGCAATTGTTGTGAAAAAGGCTGTTGATAAGGATGTTACAGAAATATCACTTCCTGATGGAAGGATAGGGTATGTTTCCAATCAAAATTGGATTAACCTGAAACAATGGAGCGATACCGTATCCTTAATTAGCGACCGTATGATTGCCACAGGCAAACGCTTTTTGGGCTTCCCCTATTTTTGGGGCGGGACTTCCTCAAAAGCAGTCGATTGCAGCGGCTTTGTAAAAACAGTCTATTTTTTAAATGGAACAATACTAGAAAGGGACGCTTCACAACAGGCGAGACATGGACAGGTTTTGGATATCACACAAGGTTACAGCAACCTCCAGAAAGGGGATTTGTTGTTCTTTGGGAACAAGGAGACATTCAAGGTGACTCATGTTGGGATGTACATCGGCGACAGTGAAGTGATCCACTCCTCTGGCTTTGTCCACATCAGCAGTCTTGACAAAAACAGGGCGAATTACAGCGATGTCCTTAGTTCAAAGTGGATTGCAGCCAGAAGGATCATCGGGGTTACACCAGAGCAAGGTCTCTTGCCCATCAGGCAACACAATTGGTATTAATTTAAAAAAATCATAAAATGAGCAACCGTCGCGATTTTATCAAATACAGTGGACTGGCAACCGGAGGGTTGATCGTTTCAAATTCGCTAAGCGCATCCACCAACGATTCGCCCAAACCAAAATCAGGTAAATCGACCAAAATGAAACTGACTTTTCGTCCGTATGATTTGCAATTGAGGCACGTTTTCACGATCGCCAACAATTCAAGGACCACGACTCCGGTGATGCTGACCGAAATTGAGTATGATGGCCTAGTCGGATATGGCGAAGCGAGTATGCCCCCATATCTTGGCGAGACCCAGAAAACTGCAGCCGAGTTTTTGGCAAAGGTCGATTTGTCGCAATTTGGCAATCCTTTCCTAATGGAGGATATCATTGCCTATGTTGACAGGATCGCAAAAGGCAATTATGCGGCCAAAGCTTCGGTCGACATTGCCCTTCACGATCTGATCGGAAAAATAGTAAATCAGCCATGGCATAAACTCTGGGGATTGAACCCTGCCAAAACCCCCAATACAAGTTTCACAATCGGAATCGATACTGCTGAAGTCGTGAAACAAAAGGTGGCGGAAGCGGAAGTTTATAAGGTTTTGAAGGTCAAATTGGGACGCGACAACGACAAGGAGATGATTAAGACGATCAGGTCTGTCTCTAAAACCCCAATTTGTGTGGATGTCAATCAGGGCTGGACAGACAAGCAGATGGCCCTTGACATGATCCATTGGCTGGCCGAACAAGGTGTGGTCTTTGTGGAGCAACCCATGAGCAAGCTGGCAGTTGACGATATCGCCTGGCTGACCCAAAACAGTCCGCTTCCTATCATTGCAGACGAAGCGCTTCAAACAGTTGCCGATGTTGTTGGTTTGAACAAGATCTATTCGGGTATCAACATTAAGTTGATGAAATGTGGCGGGATGCGCAATGCCTTTAAGATGGCGAATATGGCGCGTATGATGGGTATGAAGGTGATGATCGGCTGCATGACTGAGACCTCCTGTGCCATTTCGGCTGCCGCGCAGTTGTCGCCAATGGTGGATTGGGCGGATCTTGATGGCAATTTATTGATCAGTAATGATATCTATGATGGGGCAACTGTTGTTGACGGAAAAATTACGCTTTCAGATTTACCTGGCATTGGTATCCGTGTAAAAAAGGGTGCTGCCCCTAAATCTTAAGATTTTTTCTTAGTTAGACTTTGTGCCTTCGTGCCTTTGTGGCAGGAAAGTGAATTCCTACTGTACACATTCAAATTTAAGTATTGTAAATCAAATATTTAATCACTAGTCCTAAATCTATTTTCCATGTCGTACCAGGTCAAAATTAAACGGTATTTACAGATACTTCAGTTGACAGGCTCGCAGGTTTATCCTTCAATTTTCGAGATGGTAGATAAGATCAGCGAAACGGGGATAAAAATATCTGTCCGCCAATTGAAACGTGACCTTGAAAGCCTGCGTGACGAGTTTGGGTTGAACGTCAGGTATTCGCCCACTCGGCATGGCTATTTTGTCAAGGACGACCAGCTTACTTTTCCTTACCTGATGAAAATCCTTGAGTATTCGCAGAACGCCCAAATTTTGAAAGATTACCTGAAGGAGGGTTCCAATTTATTTGAGATCATTGAATTTGAGGATTTTAACTCATTCAAGGGAATCCAATGGATCAAGGATTTCACTTTGGCCATTAAGACCTGTAATGAGCTATTGATCAGGTACAAACGGTTTGATTCGGAAGAAATCAAAGAATATAGGTTCCATCCTTATTTGTTAAGGGAATACCTGAACCGGTGGTACGTTGTCGGCACCTTGTCGGATACGGCTGAGATCAGGACTTTTGGCCTTGACAGGATCGTTGATTTTCAGGTTACAAGTGAAACATTTACAAGGAACAAGGATCTCAACATTCCGGGGATGTTCAAGAGCATCATCGGCATCCAGGTTTCAGCACACGATCAACCCGAGACCCTTGAATTGGAATGTTTGCCTTACATGGGCAACCTGCTCAAGACTTTGCCCTTGCATACCTCCCAAAAACAAGTGGTGGAGACCCCGGATCAGATCACTTTCTCCTACCGGATGATCATCAACCTTGAACTAAAGCAAAGATTGTTAATGATTTCCAACCAGGCTAAAATAATCAGGCCACTAACCCTTAAAAAAGAGATTGAAAATATGCTGGCTGAAGCGCAAAAATTCTATAAAAGAAATCACTAACTTTGAAATGGAATTCAAGTCGCAACAATGAGAGAGTTTAACACATCGGGTCCCAACATCCTGGAACAACACTATACGATTATAAGGACTGATTTGATCAACAAAGGGTTGAAGCTTGTTGAAAGTGAGAAGTATTTCACAATCTGGGCACCACGCCAAACTGGCAAAAGTACCTATTTCGGGCAATTGGCTGTTGAGTTGGAAAAACAGGGACATAAAGTTGCGCATATCAATTTTGAAAATTACAAGGACGAACCTGAACATTCGTTTTTAAGCAGATTGACGCGAAATTTGAAAGATTTTTGGAAGGTTGATTTTTCAAATAAAACAATCGGCGAAATCTTTGATCACCTGGAAAGGATTAAGGATGAAAAATTTGTTTTAATCATTGATGAGGTCGAAGGCATCAATCCTAAATATTTTGGTTCTTTCCTACATTCCATACGAAATGCCTACCATTCAAGGCAAACCCATTGTCTGAAAAGTGTGATACTTGTAGGTGTCTCCAATATTGTTGGCGTTGTCAGCGACAATGCCAGCCCATTCAATGTATCGGACAATCTGAATATCCCCTACTTTACAGATAATGAGGTATTTGAATTATTGGGGCAACATGAAACCGAAACAGGTCAATTATTTGAACAAAAGGTAAAGGAGAAAATCATTCAGATTACTGCCAACCAACCCGGTTTGGTAAACGGGTTTGCCAAAAAGTTGGTCGAGGATTACCCCGATGAACAAACAATTCAATTCGATGATTACCTTAAAGTTGAACATTGGTACCTGAAGGTCGCCATCGACAAGAATTTTGCGAATATCCTGAACAAGGCGAAAGAGTACAGGAGTTTTGTTGAGCGGTTATTGTTCACTGAAGAGAAAATCCCCTTCGAAATTGATAGGGAGAACATTAAAATATTGCATACCAATGGTTTAATTAAAGAAGATGAAAATGGTTATGTGACTTTTTGGGTCCCCTTTTATAAGAAGAGGTTGTACAACGCTTTCTATCCCTATTCAAACGGTGAAAAAGCATCCATATTGAGAAGTATTGCCGTCAACACATTGTTTGACAGCAATAACCAGTTGAAACTGGACATTTTAATTGCCGGATACAAAGAATTTGTAAAGCGGCGAGGGTTTAATGTGTTCAGGGAAAAGGATGAAAACGGAAATTACAACTCGATCAAAGAGAGCGCATTGATTTATAGTTTTGAGACCTATATCCAGGCTTTCCTTCAAGTGGTTGATGGAAAAAGCTACCGCGAAGCCGATACCGGTTTGGGGAAAAGCGACCTAATCATAAACGTCAGGTCAACTGAATACCTTATTGAAAGTAAGATTTACTACTACGAAAGCCAGTTCCTGAAAGGGAAAAACCAACTTGCCTACTATTGCAGGAGCCTTGGACTTTCAAGAGGTGTTTACCTTGTGTTCTGCCCAAACAACGTGAATTATCCGGATTCAATAAAAGAACGGACGGAGACCATTGATGATGTAACAATCTCCTCTTATCGGATTGAATTTGACGAATCAAAATGGTAAGGGGAAATACGCGGAAAGGTTTTTTTAACGCAAAGTTTGCCAGGTTTTCGCAATATCCATAAAGTTAATTACTATATCTTACTTTAATAAAATAAAATATCTTACATTTGTAACAAAAGATATCTTGTTTTAGTAAAAGTAGAAAACAATGCTTAAAGCCATATTAAAATCAATTTTGGTCTCCCAACAGGATTGGCTTTTGCCTGAAGAAAATGAAATACCCCGTGAACAGCTCGACAAATTTCAATCGCTACCCCCATTTGCATACCTGCTTACCGGTGTGCGACGTTCGGGTAAAAGTACATTAATGAAGCAGTTGATGCGGCAACATGGTTCGATGAATTATTTTAATTTGGAGGATAGCCGAACTGCTGGATTCGATGTGGATGATTTTTTGATTGTTGAAGAACTGTTTTCTGAAATGTCAAACAACAAACCAATCTATTTTTTCGATGAAATACAGAATGTTACAGGTTGGGAACGATTTGTAAGGCAAGCTGTGGACCAGAAAAAGACCATTGTGATAACGGGATCCAATGCCAACCTTTTGAGCATGGAACTGGGCACCAAACTTACAGGCCGGCACCTTGACTTCGAGGTTTTTCCGTTCTCTTACAAAGAGTTTCTTAATTATTTGAAACTTACTGCCGGAGCCGACTCCTTCCTGACCTTTGTATCTGAAGGGGGCTTCCCCGGATACCTGAGCATGGGGAAAAAGGAGGTTCTTTCAACCTTGGTTTCGGATATCCTTGTACGTGATATTTTTTCACGCTACAACCTTCGAAATCAGGAGGTTTACCGAAGGATTGTACAGTTTCTACTTAGCAATACAGGGAAGGAGATCTCTTTCAATAACCTGAAAAATACATTTGAAGTTGGTTCTGCTTCCTCAGTGATGGAATTTCTGAATTACCTGACCGATGCTTACCTTTTGTTTTTGGTACCCATTTACGATACCTCTTTAAAAGTACAGGCCAGAAATCCACGAAAAGTTTATGCAGTCGATCAAGGACTTGCTAATTTCTCATCCGTATCCGGCTCGCCAGACAGGGGAAGGTTGCTTGAAAATATGGCCTATTTGCACCTACGGCGGTTAGGGTGCGAAATTTGGTATTTCAAAGGCAAAAAAGAGTGCGATTTTATCTGTCGCTACAATAAAGAAACTTTTTCGGCAATACAGGTTTCCTGGGAAGTTGGTCAGCAAAACGAAAAAAGGGAGGTCGATGGGCTGTTCGAGGCAATGCTCCGCCTGGGACTTAACGAAGGAACGATCATTACCTTCGATCAGGAAGATCAATTTGTAAAAGAGGGCAAAACGATAAGGCTAATTCCTGGGTGGAAATGGATGGCGTAAATTACTGTAATTGTTTCAAACTGAATATGCGGCAACCACCTCAATTCCCAACGGCTTGCTCCTTTCGAATTGACAACGGTTTCCCCTTCTCCCCCAGATAATAGACATACAAAACAGCATCTTCAGTTCCGTTGTTCGTCCCATTGTGGTAGGTGTTGACGACCTCCGCAATTGAGGAATTTTCAGTGAATTGAAGGGTTTTCCCATTTTCAAAATTGACAGTCAGGTTGCCCTTTGCAACATAGGCAAACACAGCAAAATTGTGCTTGTGCCAACCTGTCGATTTGCCTGGCTGTATAGTCACCTTTGCCATGGTCACCTCCATGTTCTTCAAGTCGGGCAACACAAATTTTTGTCCGATAGAGGTCGTATCTGTTTTCTGGACAATTTCAACCAGGACGCCCTTGTTGTAATTTTGTGCGATTCCGGAAAAGCACATCATTGTAATTACGATAGACAGGATATTCTTTCTCATACCATTAATTTTTATCAATTTCATAACCAGTTATTCGTTCAATTATAATATTACAAAGTTTATCACCATCAGTTTCGGAAATTTTAAAAAGATTGTAACTGTTTAAATTCCATTTCTGGATGACCCTTTCGGCATAAGTGTCACGGGCTGTAATCAACAAATGGAAGGTGGGGACATTCAACAATTCATCAATTCTGGAAGCCCACCCTTGGTTTTCAAGTTCCAGATTACCAACCTCATCAATCACAATCAATTGGTTATTATTATTATTTAGGACATCCAGCGCACATCGGCCGGCTTCAAGCCCTTCCGGCAATATCGAATACCGGCCAATCTTAGTTAAGTTTTTATCTTCTGATTTCCTTAAAAACCCGGTCTGCTCATTAGTTTGTATATCAACAACATCGTAACCAATAGTTGTATCACCATCCAGTATCCTTGGGCAATAAATGCCCCCTATTGAAATATTGCTCTGTTTTAACCCTTCAATCAGTTTTTGAACCAGTGCCGTCTTTCCACTTCCTACCATCCCGGAAATGACAAAGATATTCCTTGCCGATTTCTTCCTAAATTCCTCCAACCGGTATTCGGCCTGGGAAATGACCAAGGATATGAAGGATACAGGATTTTTGATAAAGACCTTAAATTCAGGGATATTTGAAACAATGGAAGGCAAACTTTCAAACGAAAGTTCCAAAGCCAACGGCAATTGCTGAAAGGATGTTTTTCCGAAAAATGCCCTGATCTTTGGATTGTACAGCTCGGTTCCCAAAACTGAAAACCCAAGAATGATGATAACCGCCCTGAAGTTCATCTGGATGCCGGATAGAAGTCCCTCTTCAAAACCATTTGACTCAATTTTGGTGAACACAAACGCAGTAACCATCGTGATCAATGCAAAATAGATCCAAAACCGTGGCCTCGACAATTGGTTCAATGCCCTTTTGTATCGTGCGATCCAGATCAAAACAATACCGATGATGGTTGGTCCCCAAACCATCCAGGAAGTGAAATTGAGAAGGATCAACGGAACCACTACAAATATCGTATTGATTATCAACCAGTAAAAAGAATAATCGAAATCAGGTTTCTGGCCATTTGGCTTGTCATAAATCGAATTGAATTTATTATCCAATTGATACTCTATGGATTCAATCGATAATTTTCGCCCTATTCTTATCCCGATTATTGCTGAAATCAAACCCAATAGGCAATAGATTCCAAACAGACCCAAAATCGGCATCCAGACCAGGTCAAAGTGGACGTTTAGCTGTTTTTGTGCGTATTTTAACAGATTAGTGTAAACATCCACAATGCTGAAACCATAAAACAGGATGAAATTGATGATTTTCTGGAACAGGTTCCACGACATGGAGAGCATCCCACCAACAACAAAACCAAAAATCGTTTTGCCAAATAGCCTCACTGAAATCTCCAGCAAAGCCGCCTCACTGAAAATTGCAATCATTGGCCCAAAAATAACCGCACTTGGCGACATCGTTTTCATGATGGCACAAATGATGCCGGCCCGCCAGAAAAGCCCTTTTTCAGTCCAGATGTAACTGACAGAGATCAGAATAACTATTCCAATGGCTGTCAACGCATTGCTACTGAATGGAATTTTAAAATTATGGAGAAAACTACCAAGGACTATTTCAAAGGCTGCCCAGATTGTCCCCAGAATTGAGGCCTTAATCCATTTTTCGTTCAGTCTATAATTTTTATGCATTATGAATCAGTTAATTACACAAACACTTCAAGTTTTGATCATAATCGCAAATTAGAGAATTTAATCTTCATTTATGTTCATAAATTATCGAAAAATATAAATATATAAATATTTTGCCGAATATTTTTTTTATTGATTTTATATGTACATTTAACGCAAATTTAATATTAAATCCACTGCTTTATGGAAAAGAGATCTTCGTTCTATGAAGAAGTCCAACGGAAAGGTATTCCCCGGCGGGATTTCTTAAAATTCTGTACCACAATGGCTGCGTTTTTAGGTTTAGAAGCCAGTGGAGTAGGTCAAATCGTCAAAGCTTTGGAAACCAAACCCCGTCTTCCGGTAATTTGGTTTCATTTTCAGGAGTGTACTTGTTGCAGTGAATCGTTCATCCGTGCGTCCCATCCCCTTGTGGCAGACATCGTTTTGAACAAGATCTCGCTCGATTATCAGGAGACACTTATGGCTGCCTCGGGCGTTCAGGCAGAGGATGCCTATAAAGCTGTTATGGCCAAATACCCGGGTGAATACATTGTCATGGTGGAAGGTTCAATCCCGACAGGGAATGAAGCTTATTGTTGTATTGGGGGACGTAGTGCATTGCAGATCCTTGAAGAAGCTGTTAAAAATTGTATGGCTGTTGTAGCCTGGGGCAATTGCGCTTCCGCAGGGTGCGTGCAGGCAGCAAGTCCCAATCCAACAGGAGCCCAACCTGTACATAAAGTAATCAGTGGTAAACCTGTCGTCAATGTTCAAGGTTGTCCTCCGATTGCAGATGTCATGGCGGGTGTGGTTGTTCATTTGCTCACCTTTGGCCGCATCCCACAATTGGATGGATTGAATAGGCCTAAAGCATTTTATTCAAGAAGGGTCCACGACACCTGTTACCGACGCGCCAACTTCGATGCAGGTTTGTTCGTTGAATCGTTTGACGATGAAGGTGCAAAGCGCGGATACTGCCTCTATAAGATGGGTTGCAAGGGACCGGTCACCTACAATTCGTGTGGGATTATTAAATGGAACGACAGTGTCAGTTATCCGATCCAATCGGGTCACCCTTGTATTGGCTGTTCCGAGGCTGGATTCTGGGACAATGGCCCATTCTATCAACACCTTCCCAAAGTAGCAGGATTCGGGATCGAATCGACTGCCGATAAGATCGGACTTGGTCTCGGCGTTGCTACTGCCATAGGTATGGCAGGTCATGCAATTGTCACTAACATACGTAAAAATAAAGAGATAAACAACGAACCCGAAACAGGTTCTACAGTTGAAACCACGAAAGAAGCATAGTCATGGCAGATAGAATAGTAATCGATCCAATTACCCGTATAGAAGGGCACCTTAGGGTGGAAATAGAGGTGAACAATGGTTTAATCACAGATGCTTTCAGTGCCGGAACTATGGTAAGGGGCATCGAAACCATTTTAAAAGGGCGCGATCCACGCGATGCCTGGGCTTTCGTAGGTCGTGTTTGCGGTGTTTGTACATCTACCCATTCGTTGACATCAGTCAGGACAGTAGAGAACGCACTCGGTATTTCTGTACCCCCGAATGCTGAGCTGATCCGTAACCTGATGGCCAATGCACTATATATTCAGGATCACGTGGTACATTTTTATGTATTGCATGCCCTTGACTGGGTTGATGTTGTATCAGCTTTGAAAGCCAATCCTGCTGAGGCTTCCAGGATTGCACAGAGTATTTCCCCATGGCCCAAAAGCTCTGTTGGCTATTTCACAGATATTCAGAACAAATTCAAAGGATTTGTTGAAAGTGGTCAACTCGGAGTTTTTGCCAATGGTTATTGGGGACACAAGGCATATAAGCTTCCACCGGAAGTAAACCTGATTGCCGTAGCTCATTATCTCGAAGCCCTCGAATGGCAAAAAGAACTTGTCAAAGTCCATACTGTATTTGGCGGTAAAAACCCACATCCTAATTATCTGGTAGGTGGCGTTCCGTGCTCTATCAACATCGAAGAGGCCAATGCTGTCAATGCTGAACGGTTAGCTTTTGTCGGCAAACTGTTTGAAGATGCAAAGACTTTTGTTGATCAGGTATATATCCCTGATTTACTTGCAATTGCATCGTTTTATAAAAGCGATTGGGGTGCAATTGGTGGTGGTTTGACCAACTATCTCTCTTTTGGTGACTTTCCAACCAACGGATACAACAATCCCGAAAGTTTCAAGATGCCACGAGGGGCTATCCTGAACCGTGATTTAAGCAAAATCCATGAAGTGAAAGCTGAGGATCAGAACCAGATTCAGGAATTTGTGAACAATTCATGGTATGAATATTCAAAGGGAGATAAAATCGGGCTGCACCCATGGGATGGTGAAACCAAGTTTAATTATACGGGTCCGAAGCCACCTTACGAACACCTTGACTTCTCACAGAAATACAGTTGGGTAAAGACACCACGTTGGAAAGGCAATGCAATGGAAGTAGGTCCACTGTCAAGAATGCTGATCGGATATGCCTCTGGACGAGCTGATTATAAAGAGGTGATCGAAAGCACTCTGAAGGCCCTTGATGTACCGGTTGCCGCATTGTTCTCGACATTGGGTCGTACTGCAGCTCGTGGGCTAGAAACCAAGCTCACATGCGGTTGGGCACTCGAGTTCTATAATCAGCTTCTGGCCAACATCAAGAATGGCGATACCCGTACAATGAACAACGACAAATGGTTGCCAGAATCATGGCCAAGCCAGGCCAAAGGGATCGGGATGGTCGAAGCACCGCGCGGTGCCCTCTCCCATTTTATTGTGATCGAAGACAAGAAGATAGCCAATTATCAATTGGTAGTCCCTACTACCTGGAATGCTGCTCCACGTGACCTTCAGGGAAAGCGTTCCGCTTTTGAAGAATCGTTAATTGGTACCCCAATTGCCGATCCAAAGAATCCTCTAGAAGTGTTGCGGACCATCCATTCTTTCGACCCTTGTCTGGCTTGTGCAGTGCATTTGTACGACGAAAAAGGGAGCTACATTCATGAATTAAAGACCTATTAGCCATGAAAAGCCGGTCCATTCCATTACGTGAAGTATATGTATGGGAAATGCCTGTACGTATCTATCATTGGATAAATGCGTTATGTATTGTCACGCTGAGTATTACCGGTTATATGATCGGTGATCCATTGTCAATAACAAAAGGTACCGAAGCATATTTCAATTTTTGGTTCGGGAATGTGCGGTTCATCCATTTTGTTGCAGCATTCCTGTTTTTCTTTAATTTCGTGTTCAGGACCTATTGGGGATTTTCTGGGAACGAGTTTTCAAGATGGTATAATTTTATTCCTCTTAAACGTAGTCAGTGGCTGGAAATTTTGGATGTGATCAAAGTTGATGTTCTTCAGGTTACCCATAAAAAGATCAATTCGATTGGCCATAATTCGTTGGCCAGCTTTGTCTATTTTATCACTTTCCTGATTTTCCTCCTTCAATGCCTTACAGGATTTGGGATGTATTCGGCCATGAGTACATCTGCACTTCCTAAGCTATTTGCCTGGGTCGTTCCATTCCTTGGCGGTGATATGGCTGTCCGGCAATTGCACCATATCCTGATGTGGGGGTTTATCCTCTTCGCCATTGTTCATATGTATCTTGTCTTTTACCATGACTATATTGAAAGGACAGGTGTAACATCCTCAATGATTGGTGGCTGGAAGTTTATAGAAGAGGACGCCGTGATTGAACACGACAAGGAAGCTGCGAAAAGTCACAACACTTAAACAAAAACGTGGAACAAAACAAAATCCTGATTTTAGGGGTTGGTAATTTATTAATGAATGACGAGGGGATAGGGATCCAGGTCATTCAGAATCTTGAAAAAGAAGGGGTCTCCGGTGCCGACATCATGGATGGCGGTACCGGGGGCTTCCATTTATTGGGCTTCATTCAATCGTACCAGACCATTGTTTTCGTTGATGCTGCACTTGACGATTATCCAGCCGGGACAGTCAGGGTGCTGCATCCTAAATTTGCCAAAGATTTTCCCAAACAACTGAGTGCCCACGAAATCGGCCTCAAAGACCTCATTGATGCAACTTTCCTATTGGGGCAGAAACCTGAATTTTACCTTGTTGCCATCTCAGTGAAGGATTTTCAGGATATGGGAATGAACCTTTCTCCCGAAGTTGAAGCAGCAATACCAGAAACGATTCTGAAAATCAAGGTGTTGATAGAAGAGCTAATTTTAAAAATACCACAAAGACACTAGTACACAAATGGTTCACAAAGCATTGTAATATTGCTTTTGACTTTGTGAATCTTCGTGTCTTTGTGACTTTGTGGCAAAAATAGGACTATTCTCACCCGAATCCTCTTTTTCATAATCTTAATAATTATTGTTACAAAACATTACGAAAATCATGTGATCCCTTCGTTTACCTATTATTTAGTTTACTACTTTTGGTGGTTAATTAAAACTATTGCCATCATGAGAAAACTAGCTTCACTCTTGTCATTTTTACTTATTGTTGGATTCGTTTCGGCAAACCCTGCCGTCAGCGGAGGCAATCAGTCCAGAACAACCTCATTCGATGAAGGTTGGCGTTTCATTAAGGATAATCCATCCGGAGCAGAAAACCCCGGTTTTAACGATTCAGGCTGGAGAATCGTCAATCTACCGCACGACTGGAGCATTGAAGACCTCCCTAACCAAATTCCCGACAGTATCGTGGGGCCTTTTTCCAAAGCATCGATCGGGAAAATGGGAACCGGATATACCATTGGCGGTACTGCCTGGTACAGGAAAAACTTCACTTTGACAGAAAAAGAGAAAGGAAAAATCGTATATCTCCAGTTTGATGGTGTTTACATGAATTCCGATGTTTGGGTCAACGGCAAACATGCAGGAAGTCATCCCTATGGATACACATCTTTCTATTATGATATTACGTCACTCCTTAACCCTGCAGGGCAACCCAATACAGTCGCCGTTCAGGTCAAAAATGAAGGAAGGACAGCAAGATGGTATTCTGGTTCAGGGATTTACAGGCATACCTGGTTGACAACAGTGAACCCGGCCCATATCGGTGTTTGGGGAGTCAATGTCAAAACACCGGTGGTTTCAGACCAACAAGCTGATATTGAAATAGTCACGACAGTTGTCAATTCAGGTTTAGCCAATATCAATGCCACTGTGCAGATTGAGGTAATCGATCCTTCAGGCAAAACGGTGGCTAAAAAGCAAGGAAACATAACGGTTCCCAAAAGTGCCAATGGCAACATTGATCAAGTGCTTTCACTCACAAAGCCTTCCCTTTGGTCAATCGAAAAACCGGTTTTGTACAAGACCCTAGTAACTGTCCTTGTCAATAACAAGGAGTCTGACAATCTTATAACAACCTTTGGCATCCGTTCAATTAAGTTTAATTCCAAAGAAGGATTTCTATTAAACGGAAAATCTGTCGAATTAAAGGGTGGCTGTTTTCATCACGACAATGGCCCATTGGGTTCGGCAGCCATCGACCGCGCTGAGGAGCGCAAAATGGAGATCCTTAAAAACGCAGGGTTGAACGCCATCAGGTGCAGCCACAATCCACCATCGCCCTATTTGCTTGATGTTTGTGACCGTTTGGGTATCGTCGTAATTGACGAGATATTTGATAACTGGGAACAACAAAAGGTTTCCGCCGATGATTATTCAAAATCATTCAAGGAATGGTGGCAGAAAGACATCGATTTGATGGTCACCCGCGACAGGAACCATCCTTCGGTTATCCTTTGGAGCGTTGGAAATGAAATTCGGGAAGCCCTTGACACAGCTGGACTTCGGATTGCCACCAAACTGACAAAAGAAATCCGTAGCTTGGATCAGACACGCGGAATTACCATGGCCTTCAACGATTTCTCTGGCAGGCGCGGTGACAAAAGCAAATGGGACGATGCTGCCCCCCAAATGGCACTGTTTGATGTTGTAGGATACAATTATCTGTATAGTATTTACGAAGCTGACCATGAAAAGCATCCTGAAAGGGTAATTGCCGCAACCGAGTTTATGCCACTTTATTCGCTCGAAAACTGGACAATGGTTGAAAAACATCCTTATGTCATTGGAAACTTCGCATGGGTTGTGATGGATTACCTTGGGGAAGCAGGCGTCGGTGTGTCGAGGTATGTGAATGATGAAGGGCCAAATGCCAAACCGGCTGCACCGGGAGCCATGGCTGGTGGATTTTTCAACAGGGATCCATGGCCGATATTTAATGATTATCAGGGTGATATCGATTTGATTGGCAATAAAAAGGGAAGATATTTCCATCAGTTGGTCGTATGGCGGCAAAGCAAAATCGAAATTCTTGTCCATCAACCTATTCCGGCAGGCAAAAAGGAAAATGTAAGCCCTTGGGGTTGGCCTGAAGAACAAAAAAGCTGGAGCTGGCCAGGTCATGAAAACGAAAAATTACAGGTTCATGTTTATACCCGTAGCAAATCGGTCAAACTGGAACTGAACGGAAAACTAATTGGCGAACAGACTGTTGACGGAGAAAAATCTATTACCGCAACTTTTGAGGTTCCCTATGAACCTGGTAAACTTGTGGCACATTGCTATGATGCAACTGGTAAAGAGGTTGCCTCTGAAACAGTCAAAACAGTTGGCAAACCAAGCTCCATCAGGTTGACTGCCGACAGGAGTTCGATCAAAGCCGATCCCAACGATCTTGCATATATCATGACAGAAGTACTTGATTCAGAAGGCAATGTAATTCCATGGGCCAACGACATCACGATCAACTATGCAGTTTCTGGTAATGGAAAACTTGCAGGTGTTGGAAACGGAAACCCAAGGGAAATGGCCAGCTTCGTTCAGCCAAAGCGCAATACTTTCCAGGGAAAATGTCTTGCCATTTTACGTCCTGACCTGAAACCAGGGAAAATGACCATCAAAGCTACGGCAGAAGGGTTGAAAGAAGCGAGCTTGGATGTTGTTGTAAAGTAAGTTGTTAAATAGTAAAAATGCCTGATAATTTTCAATATCGATTGAAAATTGTCAGGCATTTTTTTGCAAAGATTGAATGTTCCCTGCGCAGATAAACATAAGCTGGTTGATGGTAAAAGAATAGGTTATAAAGGAAACCGAAGAAGGGAGAATTGAAAACAGATGCAGAAACTAGAATAATCAAATTTGTAGATCACCGTTTCCAGTTGACAAACTTATCTGCCGATATATTAATCAGAAATTCTTTGATTTCTGTTTCTGAAATAGGGGAATCCATGAATTCAACTGGCTCAGAAAAGTCAATGTCTTTATGAAATGCCAACTGCTCACGAAATAATTTTTCGGAGAACTGTTCGTCGAAAATATTTAATGCCTCTTTAACTACTTCATCTATAGTATAATATCTGCTTAATATAAAAAATAGATCCACATAATCTTTCCATTTTGATCGCCGTCCTAAAGCATAAGCTTTCATGGCAGCCAAAGATAAAAGGGTAGGTAGTGTGATAATTGTATCCATTTTAACCGGATGTGGAATAATAAATGGGAAACTAAAAAATGTAACCTTCACATTATTAATAAGTAAATGAAGTTGGTCAAAATCTTCAAAAAGTGGAATCTGCCTAAAAGGCAACTTTTGAATTTTTGCTTTTAATCGTGACTTAATGAGATTAGTATTTGTGAACAAATCAAAATCAATTGACCGTCTATGCCCAATGTGCAATGCAATAGCAGTACCACCAACAAGAAAAAATGACCTTTTAAAATCACGAATTGTTGGAAGCAATTCCAATTGATTGTTGTTAAATATTTCAGTGCGCATATTTATTGAAAACAATTGTAAAATAATTGGCCGTCAATTCATGATAGTTCCCCCTTCGCCTGTCGCTTAGGTTAATTGTCCTAAAGAATATTTCAGCTACCTGATTTATTCCCATCAACCGGAACAATTGAACCACTGCATCCATATCCCCATAGTTCAAAATGGTTTCAACAAGAAATTCATCGCTGATTTCTTCCTTCTTGTCCTCCGGGGTGTACCAGAAAAGGTTACTATGCTCACGTATAAATTGTTTTATTTCAGATGTATGCATATCATTAGGATTATAGCAAAAATACTAAAAACAATACTTTCATCACCAAAATTAAATCAGATATACAAATAAATTATCATTGCCTCCCAATCCACTCAATCCATTCCTGCATCCCTTCGCCGGTTTTGGCAGACAGGGCGATAATTTCCAATTTGGGGTTAAGCTGACGGGCATAGGCGGTGGTTTTCTCCATATCAAAATCGACATACGGCAACAGGTCGGTCTTGTTGATGATGCACAAGTCGGAGGATTGAAACATATAGGGATATTTGATTGGCTTGTCATCCCCCTCCGTAACACTGATCACGACAACCCTTTTCTGTTCACCAAGGTCGAACATCGCAGGGCATACAAGGTTTCCCACATTCTCGATAAACAAAACTGAACCACTTGCAACTTCCATTTTTTTCAAGGCCAATTGTATCATATTTGCATCCAGATGGCACCCGGTACCTGTATTAATTTGTAAGGCCGGGGCACCTGCACTTTCGATCCGTTTGGCATCGTTGGATGTTTGCTGGTCTCCTTCAATCACGAAGATTTGTCTGGTCGGTAGTAAGGCTTTAATTGTTTTTTCCAGAATGGTGGTCTTTCCCGAACCTGGCGAACTCACCAGATTAAGGCACAACACATAACGTCCTTCAAGAAACCTGCGGTTTAACTGTGCCAGCAAGTTGTTCTGCGACAGGATATTCACATTCAGATCGATCACTTTTTTATGTGAATTGTCAGTGTCATTTTCATGTGAGTAGTCGTGGTGGTGGTCATGATCGTGAGGATGGGCGTGGTCGTGACTATGGTTGTGATCATGGTCATGAGGATGGTCGTGGCTGTGATCGTGGTCATGTGGATGATCATGGTGATGGGGATGAAGATGGCTGTGTTTTTCTTCCCCATGGGTATGTTCGTGGTCGTGTTCCGAAGGTTGATGAATTGTGAACTCATCGTTTCCGCATCCGCAGGTATCGCACATATTTTAATAGTTTATTGATTTACATATACTTACTTATTCTGCTACTATGGAGGTCACCCGGAACTCCTGCCCACCACTGATCTCGTATGGAAAACTGTGACAGGACGGACAGGTAGCCATCCTTTCCTTCATCTCAAACTCCAAATTACAGGTGCTGCACCTCCCTGTAGCTGGCTGACGAATGATATGGAAAAGCGTATGTTCCAGTAGTGTACTCTTTGCAATCATTTCCAAAGCCGACAGAAAGGCAACAGCCTCTACTCCACTCAGATCGCCCACTTCGATTTCCATTTCAAAAATGGTCGTGACTTGATTTTTAAATACTTCGCGTTTGGCGAGTTCGATTACCTCATAGGCCAATGATAGTTCGTGCATATTTTACCTTTTAGCAGATCCGAGGCAACTGGTCACCAGTAAGTACATCTACAATCCGTTTGCCACCTGTAGTCGTTTTTAAAACCACCTTACCGGGATGGTCTTGCACCACCCGGCCTATGATGGAACTTTCACGGCCAAGGATGTTCCTGCGCATGATTTCCAGGACTAATGAACTTTCTTGTTCAGGAACGACTAGGATCACCTTTCCTTCATTGGCGATGTAAAGCGGGTCGAATCCCAACAATTCGCACATTGCCCTGACACCCCGGCTAACTGGTATCGCATCTTCTTCTATTTCAATGCCGTATGGGATTTTGGCAGTCAACTCGTTCAAAACAGTCGCAACTCCGCCCCGTGTGGCATCGCGCATAAACCTGACAGAACCGGTTTGCTCCAATACTTCGTGTATCAACTGGTCCAGGCAGGCACAATCCGATTCGACAGGCGTTGTGAAATTGAAAGACTCCCTGGCATTCATCACTGCCATGCCATGGTCACCAATCGTTCCGTTCACTATAATGACATCGCCAGGATTGATAATTTGTGTTCTTCCTGTTATATTTTTCTCAGGCCTGATCCTTCCGATACCCGCAGTATTGACAAACAACTTGTCGCATTTCCCTTTGTTCACAACTTTTGTGTCACCAGTGACGATTTCCACGTTTGCTTTTCGTGCTTCCTCGGCAAGCGATTTCACAATGACTTCAAGCTCCTTGATCGGAAAACCCTCTTCGATGATCAATGAAACACTGATAAACATGGGTTCTGCACCTGAAACGGAAAGGTCGTTCACAGTCCCGCAAACGGCCAACTTTCCTATATTTCCACCAGGAAAAAACAGCGGGTCGATCACAAATGAATCTGTTGTAAAAGCAATTTCGCGCGAGTCGATGACAAGGATGGCAGAATCTGATTGATCTTCAAGCTTTTTATTGCCGAAATTTTTGAGGAACAAATCGGCAATCAGGTCCTGCATCAAGCGACCCCCGTTTCCATGGCTCAACAATATCTTATCTTCTTTTCGCATCATGAACGGTATTTATAATAGGTTGCACATGTCCCTTCGCCCGAAACCATACAAGCCCCAACAGGGTCAGAGGGGGTACATTTTTTTCCGAACAGCTTACAATCGAGGGGAGTCTTCAATCCACGGAGTATCAGACCGCAGATACAGCCCTTTGGTTCAGGGACAAATGGAACATGGATCGGAAACTGGACTTCAACATCAAAGGCTGACAAATCGGATTTGATCTTTAATCCGCTTAGGGGGATCATCCCCAAGCCTCGCCAGGATTCATCCTTAAGCTCAAATACCTGATCCAATATCCGTTGTGCAATTAAATTCCCTTCTGTGTGTGCAACCCTTTTGTATTGGCTATCGACCTTAGGTTGTCCAGCTTCGAACTGTCTGACCAACAAGAGTATCGCCTGCATCAGATCGGAAGGTTCGAATCCTGAAACCACGACACCCAAACCATAATTGGAAGCGAGTCCGTCATAAATGGATGTGCCGGTAATCGCTGTGACGTGCCCAGGGGCAATAAAGCCATCTATTTTGACCCCATCCTCAACCAACGCTTTCATCACTGGAGGCATTACTTTATGCGCACTAAGAACAAAATAATTGTCAACCTGTTCTTTTTGAGCTTGTAAGATCGAAGCAGCAGTGGCAGGCGCAGTTGTCTCAAACCCGATACCCAGAAACACAACCTTTTTTTCAGGATTATTTTTAGCAATTTCAATCGCATCCAAGGTCGAATAGACAATCCGGATATCGGCACCGTTTGCTTTCTCTTTTTCCAGGGAGGTGACAGAACCGGGAACCCTGATCAAATCGCCATAAGTGGCAATTATAAAACCGTGCAGTTTACTGTAAGCCAAAGCCATATCAATAAACCGCTGTCCAGAAACACAAACCGGGCATCCTGGTCCCGAGAGCAGGTGTATATTTGAAGGAAGCAACGAAAGAAGACCAAAACGGTGGATCGCCATGGTATGACCGCCACAAACTTCCATCAACGAAATCTCTTTTTTTGAAACCCTTTTCAACTCATCTGCAACAGCGAGGATCAAGTCTTTTTTTCGATATTCATCAATATACTTCATCTTCCTTTATTTGGGACTGTTTTGCTCAATCTCATTCAGGAGCCGAAGGGTTTCGGTAGCCTCCTCTGGATCCACCTTTTCGATGGCAAAACCCGCGTGGAGCATCACATAATCTCCAACCGCCACGTCTTCCAAAAGTAACAGACTCGCCTTATATTCAACATTTTCAATGGCGACCACTGCACCTGGCCACTCCACACTGATCACTTTTGCCGGTATTGCTAAACACATCCTGTTGCCCTCCTTTTTGCCGCAATGGCCATTTGTCCAAGTGCAATCCCGCCATCATTCGTTGGAACAGCACTTTGTGAATAAACCAGAAAATTGTTTTTTTTCAATAGGAATTCGGCCCCTTCGAGGAGGTATTTGTTTTGAAATACGCCACCCGACAGGACCACTTTACGAATCCCTTCTTTTATAGAAATTGATTTTACTGTTTCAAAGATAACGGAAATAATGGTATTGTGAAATTTCTGTGCAATAAGCCGTTTATCAGCACCAATTTTCAAATCAGAGACAACGCCAGGTAGAATATCCTCTACATGGATGGCATTTTCGCATCGGCACCTATATTTCATCATATCAATCACTTCCTGTTCATGATCGTAGTCAATTGGCAATAATGATTCCAATAACATAGGCCCCTGGGCTGGAAAGGATGCCACCTGGCACAACCCTAATAAAGAAGCCAAAGCATCGAACAACCTTCCTGCGCTGGAAGTGAGCGGACTGTTTATCTTCCTGTCGATCATACGGATCAGCATTTCAACTTTTTCCGGATCGGTTTCTTTGAGGAATTGAAGGTCCATATCCAAAAAATCCCTTCCATAGATTTTATAAAGATAGGAAATAGCCATACGCCATGGTTCTTCATTGGCAAGGTCACCTCCGGGTAGTGGCAAATAATCGAAATGAGTAATTCTATGATAATCGATCAGATCACATACGAAAAATTCTGCACCCCAAATATTCCCATCATCCCCAAGTCCTGTTCCATCAAAAGCCACACCGATCACCTTTTCTTCAAGGTGGTGTTCGGCCATGCAGGATGCAATGTGGGCATGGTGATGTTGAACAATGACAACTGGCAAATTGGTAAATTTTTCGGCCATTCGAGTTGAAACGTAATCGGGATGAAGGTCAACGGCGATCAAGGTGGGTTTGATCCTGAAAAGTTGGATAAACCGGGCAAGCGTCTCTTCATAAAAAATTGTGGTCTCAAGGCCCTTCAAGTCCCCAATATGCTGACTTATAAAAGCTTTATCCCCTTTTCCGACACAAAAGCAATTCGACAATTCAGCACCAAAAGCCAATATCCCTTCCACATGAAGCCCCATCCTGACAGGAGCAGGTACATAACCACGTGAACGTCGCAAAACCCGCTCCCTGCCTCCCATGATCCTGACTACTGAATCGTCAGTCCGGTTATAAATATCCCGGTTGTGCAACACAACAGCATCTGTCAAAGGTAAAAACTTGCTTAGAGATTCGTTGTTATCGATCAGAATAGGCTCACTGCTGAAATTCCCGCTTGTTAAGACAATGGCAGATGTGAATAAATGGTTAAAAAGCTGATAATGGATTGGCATATAGGGGAGCATTGCACCGATCAGGTTGACCCCTGAATTGATCCCCTCCGCCAAAGGTTTTTTTATTGACAACAAAACTATTGGGCGTCTCCAGGAACACAGCGATTTTTCCTCCTCCGGACTTACTTCAGCGAATTGCCTGACAGATCCGATGTCACGAAACATTACGGCAAATGGTTTGGATTCGCGATTTTTTAGGTTCCTCAATTTGGTGACCGCCCCTTCATTGAAGGCATCGCAGGCAAGGTGCATCCCACCAAGACCCTTAATGGCCACAACACCTCCATTATCAAGAATTTGTGAAATCCTGCCCAATATTTCTATTATTTCCTTTATTTCAACTATTTCCTTTCCTACTAATTCCGGTGGTTCAAATAAAACATACTTTGGCCCGCATCTGGAACAGGCAATAGGTTGTGCATGAAACCTTCGGTCCGTAATCGTTTCATACTCTTTTTGGCAATCTGGACACATAGGGAAAAACCCCATTGTTGTTTTGGCACGGTCGTATGGCAGGTCGTTGATAATTGTGAAACGGGGTCCGCAATTGGTACAATTCACAAAAGGATAATCCAACCTATTACTTATCAATTCAATATCTTCAAGGCAATCATTACAAACTGCTATATCCGGGCTTATCTCTGTGATCTCTTGAGAAACATTATGGCTTCCAAAAATTTGAAAATCCTTAAAACCCTCAAAATCAAAAACTTCTTGTGAAATATTTTCGATAAATGCTGCCGGTGGGGCTTCGTTTCGGAGCGAAACGACAAAATTGTCAATTTGTTCATGATTACCAGTTATCCGAATGATCACATTTTCATTCGTGTTTTTCACCCATCCATGCAATCCAAACTTTGATGCCATCCTATAGACGAAAGGCCTGAACCCCACACCCTGGACTAATCCCGTTATAACAACCTGAACAGTAATATTTTTCAAAAATTATTGAATTTAGATATGTAAAGATATAAATATTATAACTATTTTGGCTTTCAAATTGACCCTCATGATGATATTTATTACAGGATTCATTGCCAGTGTGGCACATGTTGTTACAGGTCCCGACCATCTGGCAGCCGTAACCCCTTTAGCAATAGATAGTCACAAAAAATCATGGATGATCGGTATGTCCTGGGGTATCGGACATACACTTGGAATCCTCCTGATTGGTCTGCTATTTTTGCTTTTTAAAGAAGTCCTTCCTATCGAAACAATATCAAAACACAGCGATAAAATTGTTGGATTCCTGCTGATCGGAATTGGATCATGGGCACTATTAAAAATCTATATCCGACATACCCACGGAAACCGCCCTCATACCCATTTTCATACCCAACCTTTTTTATATGCACATATTCACCGCCATACACATAAGGACAGTCCCGGTCATGAGCACAAGCATATTGGGAATATAAGGCAGAATTTGATTACTGCTCTGCTCATTGGTATCATTCATGGGTTTGCGGGTTTCAGCCACCTGTTTGCACTTCTACCTTCGCTTGCTTTACCAACTATATGGATGTCAGTAATTTATATTATAGCCTTTGCAGCCGGTACAATAACAACCATGATCCTTTTTGCATTTATTCTGGGCTTAGTCGCCTTTCAATCTGTCCTGAAAGATAAACAGACTTTTCTCAAATGGTTCACAGTTACCGGAGGATTGCTTGCGATCTTAGTTGGGATAATTTGGATTGCGATCTGATCCTGAAATTTAGAATAATTGTAAATTGCCAAACACTAAACTTTAATAGCAAGTAGCTGATTTGAAAGCAAAAGGCTTACAATACTGATGCACATCACAATCACAAAAATTCCGACTATAATGATTTGGTTGGCCTCTTTATCCTTTAGGTGGTTTCTCGACATGAGATTCACAGGATTTACCCTTAGTTCAATCATTATCAGTAATTTATAAATAATTATCCCAATAATGACGCCCAAAATAGCACCCCCCAGGATATCACCTGGATAATGGACACCAAGATAGACCCTGGTGTAAGCCAACATGGTTGCCCATGGAATAATAAAAGCGGTATAACGGCTGTTCCTGAACAATAAAATTGAGAAAGTCGCAAAAGAAAACGCATTGGCTGCATGTGCAGAAACAAAACCGAATTCCCCTCCCTTTTCGAAAAACACCCGAACCAGTTGACTGATTGCTGGGTCATTCGATGGACGTAAACGCTGGATTGAGTGCTTCAGTACCCCTGAAAACTGGTCAGCACAAAGAATCAAAAGTGCTACGGCCACAAAAATCAAAATGGATTTCTTATCATATTTTTTTCCGATTGTAATCAGGATCATGCCATAAAAAAGGAACCATGTTGGAGTTAGTGTAAACAAGGTCATGGTATAATCCCACAAAGGGGTGTGATGGCCATTTAAAAAAAGAAGAAGATCTTTATCCCAGCCTTTCAACAGATTAAGAAATTCCATATTTATCTGAATTTTATGAATTTAGCAACTTCCAGATCATATCTTTAAGCGTAACTATCCCACTTTCGGTAATTGATGAAAAAAAGATGTGCGGAACCCCTTCCAACTCTTTACTGATGTCATTCATGAGAACCTTGTCAAGAAGATCACTTTTTGAAATCGCGAGGATCCGTTGCTTATCGAGAAGATCGGGATTAAATTGTTGGAGCTCGTTCAACAAGATCTGGTATTCTTCATAATGGTTTTTACTATCGGCAGGAATCAAAAACAAGAGGATCGAGTTCCTTTCTATGTGACGTAAAAACCTTAAACCCAAACCTTTCCCTTCATGGGCACCTTCAATAATACCCGGAATATCGGCCATAACAAAAGATTGGTTGTCGCGATATCCAACAATGCCCAGGTTCGGGACAAGGGTTGTAAACGGATAATCAGCAATTTCGGGTTTTGCCGCAGATACTTTCGAAAGCAGGGTCGATTTTCCGGCATTCGGAAACCCTACCAAACCAACATCAGCAAGGATCTTAAGCTCAAGGATCTTCCATCCCTCTTCAAAATCTTCGCCAGGTTGTGCAAATCGTGGCGTCTGCATCGTGGCCGATTTGAAGTTTGTATTTCCCAATCCACCGCGCCCACCTTTGGCAAGGATTACCATTTCCCCATCACTATTGATTTCAAAAAGCACTTCCCCTGTTTCTGCATCCTTGGCAATTGTTCCGAGTGGTACATCAAGGATCACATCATCGCCATCCTTTCCCGTACTGCGCGAAGCACCACCTGATCCTCCGGATTCAGCATAGATGTGTTTCCTGTATTTAAGATGCAGAAGGGTCCACATTTGCTTGTTGCCACGCAGGATAATATGCCCTCCACGTCCGCCATCGCCACCATCAGGACCACCTTTTGGGGCAAATTTCTCGCGCCTGAAATGTCTTGATCCGGGACCTCCGTGACCTGAACGGCACATTATTTTAACGTAATCAACAAAATTGGATTCCATTTTTTTGTTTTATTTTGAACCGGCAAAGGTACGACGATAAATCGGGATTATATGACCCAATCTATTTACATTTTCCTATTAGTGCTGGTGCAATAAATGCTTCAGGTTTTCAACCGTGTCATTTAACCTATTGGAAATTTCCTCTATCGTCCCCACACCATGTATCAGGAAATATTTACCTTGGTTCAGATAATACCGGATAATTGGGGATGTTTTTTCGTCATAAATCTTCATTCTACGCTCAATGGTGGCGATATCAGCATCATCTTCACGTCCGGAAGTTAAACTTCTGTTATTCAACCTTTTGATCAGCTCATCCTTAGTTACTTCAAGGCAAAGCATGCCAGAAACTTTTCTGTGGTGACTCCGCATGAGTTCATCAAGGGCTTCAGCCTGAGGCACTGTCCGAGGGAATCCATCGAAAATAAACCCATTCGTAGTTTTGGGTTTTTTTATCCTCGCATCGATCATTTCGATGACGACTGAATCAGGAACAAACTCGCCTTTACTGATCAGCTGATCAGCAAGGATGCCAAGTTCGGTTTTGGCAGCTATTTCATTTCGCAAAAGATCCCCTGTTGACAGGTGGACTAAATTAAAGGTCCGGGCCAAAAAAAGCGCCTGCGTTCCTTTTCCTGCTCCGGGAGGGCCAAACAGCACTAAATTAAGCATTTTGTTGAAATTTATGGTTAATTAAACTTTGACAAGGGTATAAATATCTTTGAAATTCCGTCCACGACGATCGTAATCCAGACCAAAACCAACTATAAAATCATTGGGTATCACAATTCCCACATAATCAAGTTTAAGATCTACTTTCAAAGCTTCTGGCTTAAATAGCAAAGTTGCAATTTTTACGTCAGCGGCACCATTGTAAATAACCTGTTCAATTACACCTTTTATAGTATGACCTGTGTCCACTATATCTTCCAGAATCACAACGGTCCGGCCAGTAATAACTTCATTTAAACCAATGAGTTCCTTCACAGTTCCAGTTGAGCTCGTACCAGTATATGAAGCAAGTTTCATAAAAGAGATTTCTGCATCGTTCAGATCAAGTTCTTTCATTAATTCGGAGGCAAACATAAATGCTCCGTTTAAAATGCAAATGAAGAGTGTTTCCTTCCCTTCAAGGTCATTTTTCATTTTTTCAGCCATCTGCTTGACAGCCAACTGAATATCAGTATAAGGTATTGAAATCTCAAATTCTTTATCCCAAAGCTTAATTCTTTTCATTCAATAATTTTAATGAAACAAAGATAACTTTTCTTTTAAACCAAACTGTGAAAATATCATCAAAACAGCTATTTCAAAATTCGGGAAACGCAAAAATGCGTAATTTTGACGTTTTCAAAGTTAATATAATTTTATATTCCAAAACAATCAGACAATAATTTTATGGATCCCAAAGTTAGTATAATCATGGGCAGTACTTCAGACCTTCCTGTTATGGAAGGTGCAGCCCAAATTCTCAACGATTTTGAAATTCCTTTCGAGATGAATGCACTATCCGCACATCGGACACCTGAAGAGGTTGAACGTTTTGCCAAAGGAGCTTATGGACGTGGCATTAAAGTGATCATTGCCGCCGCTGGAATGGCTGCGCATCTGCCAGGAGTGATTGCTTCAATGACCCCGATACCTGTAATAGGTGTTCCGATCAAGTCAAGCCTCGAAGGATGGGATGCAATACTTGCTATTCTGCAAATGCCTCCCGGAATTCCTGTGGCAACTGTTGCACTGAACGGATCTAAAAATGCGGCTATATTAGCGGCTCAGATCATTGCTTCTGGTGATGAAACCTTAATGAACAAACTCATCAGTTATAAGGAGGATTTGAAAACCAAAATTGTGGAGGCGAATACCGAATTGTCAAAAATCAAATTTCCCTACAAAACAAACTGAGAAAAACCTTTTTTTACAGTTATTTTTCGTATATTAGAGGAGGTGATTAAATATCAACCTCCTCTTTGTTTTTCGTTGATTTATCGAATTTGATTTTGATCAATTGCGTGACATTGCGCTTTGAACAAGCACAAAAAAATGAATGGGGCTACTTTGAGAAATAGCATCCTAACCCTTTATTTTCTTTCTATCTTTTTATCAAAGGGGTACTCAATCGGAGAGATCAATCAGGTTGGAGCAAGGGATGTTGCACTTGGAAATGCCACAGCTGCCCTTGTTTCTTCATTTTCAGCGTTTAACAATCAGGCTACGCTGGCACTTTTAAAAGAGGTCACATTTGCCCTGGATTATCAGCAACCCTATCTGATCGACCGGTTTGCAATAAAATCCCTTGCGCTGACAATTCCGACCCCTCTTTCCAACTTCGCCATTACTGTCCGGCAAAAAGGCATTCCTGGTTACAACGAATCCCGTTTCGGTTTTGCGATGGCAAAAAAATTGGACAAAAATTTCTCAGCAGGCCTTCAGTTCAACTATTTTTTGGTCGATTTCCCTGAACAAGGAAGCAATGAAGGAACATTCGTGATTGAATTCGGGGTGCTTTTCCAAACAAAAAATAATCTGTCAATTGGCTTTCATATATTCAACCCTTCCGAATCTAAAATCGGTTCGCTCAACTTTCAATCGAAAATCCCAATTATCACAACTACAGGGATAGCATTAAAACCGACACCTGACATGCTGATCGTTTCATCAATTGCCTATGCAAATGATAACCAATTAAATATCAGGATGGGTATTGAGTATCAGTTTGTCGAAAAATTCTTTATCCGGGTTGGAATTTCAGGTAAGCCGATACACCATTCTGCGGGATTTGGGTATAAATGCCGGTACTTTGCAACCGATGTTGCATTTGTGCACCACGAAACCCTGGGTTATACACCTTCCATCTCATTGATCTTTAATTTCTAAACAATGAACCTAAAGAAAGCCATTTTATTACTTATGATCATAAATATCTCTTTTTCATGTCTAGCTCAGGTAAATGAGGGACAGACTGAAGCGGAGATTGAAAAGGCAATTGAATCTGTGGCGGAATCGGACGAAAATGACATTGACAATTCAGTTCTGCTCGATGACATGACCCGGAATGCTGAACAACAGTTAAATGTTAACATAGCGACAAGTGAAGACCTCGAACAACTTAATATATTGGATTTCAATCAAATTCAAAACTTACTTACTTACAGGAAACAAAATGGTTACCTTATATCCCAATATGAATTGGCAGCAATAGAGGGGTTCACACCTGAAATTATCCAAAAGGTCAGTCCATTTATCCTGTTTGATGTGCCACTTGATTCAACTGCTCTTTCACACAAAAAAATTGATCAAAGGATCATGCTGAGGATCAGAAGTTCCTTTCCTCAAGCGCAGGGTTTCCAAGCTGCCTCTGAAACAAAGGGTGCTGCTTATCCGGGAGTACCTGTTTCACTTTATGGTAGGTACTATATAGAGATTCCTGGGAAATTTGAACTTGGTCTGATAACCGACCAGGATGCAGGTGAAGAGTTTTTCAAAGGGAGCAACCGAACCGGGTTTGATTACTATTCGGGCTATCTATCATTCAAAAGCAAGAGTTTCCTTCGTCAGGTGACAGTGGGCGACTTTCTTCTTAGATTTGGACAGGGGGTCAATTTCTGGGCAGGCTCGGGAATTGGAAAGTCGGGTGATGGAATTGGGATCATGAAATCGGGACAGGGCGCACGTCCTTATACATCGACTGACGAAAACCGGTTTTTAAGGGGTATCTCAACAACTTTGGGTTCGGAGCCATTTAAACTTGTCCTTTTTTATTCAAACAAGAAACGGGATGCCAATATTGCAACCGATCCAGAAACCGGAGCCTCAACCTTTACTTCATTCCAAACATCTGGTTACCACCGGACAACTTCAGAGGTGGAAGATGAAAAACGGGTCAACGAACAAATATTCGGAGGGTATACAGAATTAAGGTTCAGAAAATTCAGGGTCGGTGCGTTATTTGTGGAACAAAAATTCGATTATCCAATGGTGGCCGGCGCCTCGCCGTATAAGGCAAAGAGCTTTGCCGGAAACGAAAACCGGAACATCGGGTTCGATTATCAGCTGGCATCGAGCAGGATTCAGCTCTTTGGGGAAGCAGGCATATCAAAAAACGGAAAACCCGGAGTTGTTCAAGGTTTGGTCTGGCATGCCCACCCACAAGTTTGCTGGGCTTTCTATTTCCGGCATTTTGATCCAGGTTTTCAAACCTTCTATGGGAGTTCCTTGTCCGAAAGTTCAGGAAACCGCAATGAAACAGGTCTTTATACAGGGTTATTGATTTATCCGTTACCAAAGGTCAAGATTACCGGGTTCGTTGACCTCTACTATTTTCCCTGGCTAACATACAGTACCATGTCACCGGAAAACGGTAGTGATTATCAGGTACAGATAGAATATGCTTCTTCAAGAAAATTCTCAGTTTACATGAAAGCCAGATATGAAACAAAACCCCAAAAAATATCAGGTTCGACAGGTGTTGATTCAGATGCCGATGAAACAACAACGAAAATCAGGTTGCATACAGAGTGGAATGTCAGTGAAAAGGTGACACTCCGCTCAAGGCTTGAATACGCGGGTTATAATTTCAATGATTTGAACGAAAACGGATTCCTTGCTTTCCAGGATCTACTGTTTAAGCCTTCACGAAAATTGAATTTGTGGTTCAGGTATGCATATTTCCATACAGATGGCTACAATTCACGCATTTATACTTACGAAAACGATTTACTGTATAGCTTTTCAATACCAGAGTTTCATGGGGCCGGACATCGAATTTACCTCAACCTCAAATGGAAGCCTACTTCGCATATTACAGCTTACCTTAAGGGCGGGGTGACATTACACAATGGAGCAACCACATGGGGTTCCGGTAACGATCTCACATCAGGAAACAGTAGGTCTGAATTAAAAGCACTACTGTACCTACGGTTTTGACCTTTTAATTTAGACCTGGAAATAGGGACATTCGTCTTTATCTATTTAAAAATCAAATTTTTTGTGACTATTTTTACTTTTTAGGATAGAATTTCATTTGAAACGCTATTTTTGTACGCTTGTTTAACCTGCTAAGGAGAGTAATTAAACTACATAAATATGTTTGTTTCGAATAAATTCGACGAAATAAGGCCCTATACAGACGAGGAAGTTCCTGAGATCATGCAGAGGTTATTGATTGATCCGGTCTTTAACAGGGTACTAAATAATTTTTTCGGTGATGAAACCAAGATCCGGCAGATCAAGGAGTCAATGGTTGAAACCAAGGATGTTGAGTCATTCCAACGGAGATTTATGATCCCCTTCCTTGAAAGTATCCTGGAATCCAGTACCAGAGGTGTCACAATCGAGGGGCTAGAACACCTCGACAAGAACAAGAGTTATTTGTTCATTTCCAATCACCGCGATATCGTTCTCGATTCTGCACTACTCAATGTTCAGATGTATAAATTCGGGTACAAGTCAACCGAAATTGCGATGGGCAGCAACCTGCTGATCTATCAATGGATTGAAGACTTATCACGCGTTAACCGTTCTTTTATCGTAAAACGGAACATACCGGTCAGGGAAATGTTGCACTCCTCGCATCTACTTTCAAGCTATATCCGGCATACAGTTACCGAAAACGGTAATTCCATTTGGATCGCACAGCGTGAAGGGCGGGCAAAAGATGGTTTTGACCAAACCTCGCCTGCAGTATTGAAGATGTTGAATATGTCGAACAAACTAAAATTTGTTAAAGGTTTTCAGGAGTTGTGTATCGTCCCGATGGCCATCTCCTATGAAATTGAACCATGCGGTAACGAAAAAGTCGCAGAATTATTGAAGCGTCAATCGGATCCAGATTTTAGAAAATCAGAAAAAGACGACCTTCTCAGCATGGTCAGCGGATTGAAAAACCAAAAAGGCCGTATTCAGATCCAATTTGGCACGCCCATCGACAGGAACGCATTAAAAAAATTGTCAAAAGAGGGAACTATCAACGACCGGCTAAAAAGGTTGGCAGAATACATTGATGCCCATATTTACATGAATTATAAGCTCTTCCCGAACAACTACATCGCCTACGACCTTTATTACAATTGCTCTAAATATTTTGATCAATACACAATCGAAGAACAGAAATCATTTATTGAACTTACCCATCAAAGGCTGAAACTGGTGAACGAAGACAGGGCAGAGGCAATGGAACTTTGGTTGAAAATGTATGCAGCACCGGTTTTAAACTTTGAAAATTGTTTCAATAAAGAATAGTGTGAAATTTGAGTCGATCATCTGGGATTGGAACGGGACATTATTAAACGATGTTCAGATTGCGATTGATTCGATTAATTACTTATTACGTGACAGAAAATTGATTCCCCTCACTCTTGAACGGTATCTTGAAGTCTTCACATTTCCGGTTCAGGATTATTATGAGCAAATTGGGTTCAACCTTAAACATGAGCCTTTTGAAATCCCTGCAAATCAGTTTATTGCCATCTATAATAAAGCAGTGGGATCATGTGGCCTGCATGAGGAATCAATTCCGGTACTCACACATTTTAAAAATCGGGGTTACCGTCAGTTTATCCTTTCGGCAATGGAGCAGAAAAATCTTGAAAAGACAGTATCTGAAAACAAGATTTCCATGTTTTTTGAAGATTTGTGTGGATTAAACGACAATTATGCCATTTCTAAAGTTGAAAATGGAAAAACATTGATCCGTCAAAAGATTTTGGATCCTGACAAAACGCTGTTGATAGGGGACACGACCCACGATTATGACGTAGCAAATGCCATCGGATGCAAATGTGTGTTGATCGCAAATGGGCACCAGTCGAAAAAAAGATTGGTTCATTCGGGTGCCCGAGTTCTTGACAATTTGGAAGAGATAAAAGATTTATAATCTAATTCCCTTATTATTAGTAATTTAATGTAATTCAACCTGCCAGTAAATCCTGATAAGATATGGGTCAGATCAACGAGATATTGAAACAATATTGGGGTTACGATGAATTCCGGCCTTTACAGGAAGATATTATCAAATCGGTTGCAGACCAAAAAGATACGCTTGGGTTGATGCCTACCGGGGGTGGAAAATCAATAACCTTTCAGGTCTATTCAATGTCAATCGAAGGCATGTGCCTGGTAATCACACCACTAATTGCATTGATAAAGGATCAGGTTGAAAACCTGCGGTCGAAGAAGATCAAAGTCCTCGCTATCTATTCTGGGATGACAACCCGTGAAATCGATATTGCCCTGAACAATGCCATTTATGGCGATTATAAATTTTTGTACATCTCACCAGAGCGGATTGGATCTGAAAAATTCAGGGAGTACCTCGTGAAGATGAAACTTAACCTGATCACTGTCGATGAAGCCCATTGCATCTCACAATGGGGCTACGATTTCCGTCCATCCTACCTGAAGATTTCTGACTTACGGACTATCTTTCCTGATGTTCCAATCCTTGCACTGACGGCCACTGCTACCCAAAAAGTAGTGGATGACATTCAAGATAAATTACTATTCAAACAAAAAAATGTACTTCAGAAAAGTTTCCGCCGCGATAACCTAATTTACCTGATCCGGGACAAAGAGGATAAGATGGGATACCTAACTGAAACAATTCTGAAATCCAGGGGAACCGGGATTGTTTATGTCAGAAGCCGGAAAAAGACCAGGGAAATTGCTTTGGCACTACAGCAGCAGAAAATTACCGCCGACTATTACCATGCCGGACTTGCCCCCGATCTGCGCAGTACAAAACAAGACAAATGGATGAATGGTGAAACCCGTGTGATTGTGGCAACCAACGCTTTTGGTATGGGAATAGATAAACCAGATGTCCGGTTTGTGATCCATATTGACCTGCCCGACTCACTTGAAGCCTATTTTCAGGAAGCAGGAAGGGCAGGACGTGATGGCAAAAAATCGGTCGCTGTGATGCTCTACAACAACACAGACAAACGCAGGTTGCATAAAATGGTAACTGACAGCTTTCCTGAAATGGAGGTGATCCGGTCGGTTTACAATTCGATCTCCAATTATTTGATGGTCGCCATTGGCAGCGGGAAAGGTGGGGTTTTTAGTTTCAGAATCGAGGACTTTTCGAAACGATTTGGATTTCAGACCAGTTCCGTTTATCATAGCCTGAAGCTTCTTGAACGTCAGGAATATCTTTCTTACGTTGAGAATGTTGACAATTATTCACATATCCTTTTCACTGTAAGGCGAGATGACCTGTATAAAATCCAGATGGAAAATGATGGACTTGATTCATTTATTAAATTGATCCTAAGGTCATATACGGGTGTGTTTACCGATTTTGTAAATATTGATGAAGCCCTCCTGTCCCATCGGGCCAATCTAACTGGCGATCAGGTTTACCAAATGCTTAAATTATTGGCTCAAATGAAAGTCATCGATTACATCCCTCAGAAGAAAACCCCTGTAATCGTCTATGAAACAGAAAGGTTGGATACATCCAGGATAAAAATCGGAGCAAACAATTACCAGCACAGGAAAGTAAAATACCAACTTCAAGTGGATGCTGTAATCGACTACGCCACAAACAATCAGAAATGCCGCAGCGTGTTATTGCTTGAGTATTTCGGACAATTAGGTTCTGAGCCTTGCGGTTTTTGTGATGTATGCAATGGCGAACACGAATCAGGGATTAAATTGGCGGATTATAACCGGATATCGGCTAAAATTAAAACGTTGCTTGGAACTACCCCTTTACAGATCGAAAAAATCGTTAGCCAAATTGATGAACCCGGGCCATCGGTGATAAAAGTTGCCCGTTGGCTTCTTGACAATGGGGTTATACGTTCAGCACCAAATGGAATGATAACAATCGTTTCGTTATGATAATAATGATTTTCTTTCTGGATTTTAATTACCTTTGTCGGGAAATCTTTTAACAATAGGATTTTTTAATGAGTAAGGAACCATTTTCGGAATTGGTTTATTCGAAAAATGTAATCGAATTTGCCACTGTTGCCAACGAGTTTTGTTCATTCATTGAAGCTGTCGAACAGTTTCAACGGAAGGATTTCGTCACGCGTCTGCAAAAGTTGTTTCCATTGTTGTACCTGAAAGCCGCTTTGTTGCCTGAATCCGATCTCGAAATGTCGGATGAAGCACCTGAAAAGTTTATAAGCGAGGAGGATTATAATTATATATTGCACAGGCTTGAAGTAAAATTTGGTCAGTTTGATGCTTATTATGAGGTTTTTGACCCTTCGATTCATTTAACTGAAGCAGCAGTTGAAGCGAATATATCGGAAAACATTGCCGATATTTATCAGGACCTGAAAGATTTTATTTTGGCTTATCGTATCGGTACACTTGAAGTGATGAACGATGCACTGTGGGAATGTCGGAATAATTTTGAGCAATTTTGGGGACAGCGGTTGGTCAACGGACTGAGGGCAATCCATAATCTGGTTTATGGAGAGGCGGATATCGATGAACAGGATATTCAGACTGAGGCTTATGAAAATGAAGAATAACAAAGAATATTAAGATTGAAAAAATGAATCAGGTATTTAACACATTAAGAACAAGCATCTCAAATGAAGAAATGGCAGAATTGCCATTGGCCTTTTTTGAAGGTGCCATTCATGTGGTTGAAGACCTTGAAGGCGTAACAACTGCCATAAAATACCTTGCCAATCAAACGATTATTGGATTTGACACGGAAACTCGTCCTGCCTTTAAAAAAGGTCAGACTTTTCCCGTTTCTCTTCTTCAACTTTCTACATCGGACCAGGCCTTTTTGTTCCGGATCAATAAAACCGGCCTGCCTGTCGGCCTGATTAAAATCCTTTCCTCGCCAAAAATCCTGAAATTGGGTGTGGCGATCAGGGACGACATAAAAATATTACAAAAAATCACCCCTTTTAAACCCTCTGGATTCATTGAATTACAGGATTTTGTAAAAAACTGGGGAATTGACAATTTTAGTCTCAAGAAATTGTCGGCTATTGTTTTAGGATTTAGGATATCCAAATCGCAACGGTTGACAAACTGGGACGCACATGAATTGACCGAACAACAATTGATTTACGGGGCTACCGATGCCTGGGTCGCCTGTGAGATTTATAAGCGGTTGATGGTAACTCCAAAGGAAAGGGACCTGAATGAAACAGAAGCCGAAATTGCGGATACAGTCGATTTGGAAGAGGAAGCCCATTAGCATTTATAACCTTCAAAAAAGGTTCAAAAAACTGCGAATCATATTTTAGCATGTCGAATTTTAGCAAAGTCATTTTAAAAAAGGGAAAAGAAGAATCCCTTCTCAGGTTTCATCCCTGGGTTTTTTCAGGTGCCATCGACCGGATAGAAGGGAATGTTGAGGAGGGTGATGTCGTTACCGTTCATACATCAGACCTTCGTTTCCTAGGTATTGGACATTGTGGAATCGGATCCATTGCGGTAAGGATATTTTCTTTTCAGGACATCAACCCCGATTTAAACTTCTGGTGTTCAAAATTTAAAGCCGCTTATGAACTCCGTAAGAGAATAGGTCTCATTTCGAAAAAGGAAACCAATGTTTTCAGGTTGGTCCATGGTGAAGGCGATGGGATGCCAGGGTTAATCGTTGACTTTTACAATGGAACAGCAGTACTTCAAGCTCATACAGTTGGCATGTGGCTGATACGCAATATGTTGGCAGAAGCACTGCAAATTACTCTAGGCGACCAACTTACGGCAATTTACGACAAGAGCAGCAAGACCCTTCCTTTTAAGGCTTCTATAGAACCAGTTTACGGTTACTTGTTGGGCGGAAATTCGACGCGCGAAGTCATGGAAGATGGCAATCGTTTCCTTGTTGACTGGGAGGAAGGGCAAAAGACCGGCTTTTTTGTCGATCAGCGCGAAAATAGAAAACTCCTGAGCCAATATGCTTTCGGGAAAGATGTCCTGAACATGTTCTGTTATACGGGGGGATTTTCATTTTCTGCCATGCGTGGAGGGGCAAATCTTGTCCATTCTGTCGATTCTTCCGCCAAGGCAATTGAAATGACAAAGCAAAATGTCGAACTTAATTTTCCAGGTGACCCAAGACATACTGCTTTTGCTGCGGATGCCTTTGATTTCATGCACGATATTAAGGACAAATATGACTTGATCATTTTGGACCCCCCGGCTTTCGCCAAACACAAGAACGCATTGAACCAGGCACTTCAAGGATATAAAAAACTAAATAGCAGGGCTTTTCAACAAATTCGCCCCGGCGGTGTTTTATTTACGTTCTCCTGTTCGCAGGTCGTGACAAAAACAAATTTCCGTGAAGCAGTGTTTTCGGCTGCGGCACTTTCAAAGCGGAACGTACGCATTTTACACCAGCTTTCACAGCCTGGCGACCATCCGATCAATATTTATCACCCCGAGGGTGAATATCTTAAAGGATTGGTCCTTTACGTTGAATAATAGAATGATTGTAATTTAAAGAAATAAAAATTGAAATTTAAAGAATTTGATTTTAGTCCCCAGATCATGGAAGGTCTTGATTCCATGGGTTTTGAGGAATGTACCCCGGTTCAGGAATTGGCTATGCCTGTGATTTGGGAAGGCAAAGATTTGATCGCCTGTGCCCAGACTGGGACAGGGAAAACGGCGGCCTACCTTTTGCCAGTTTTGAACCGCATCAGCCTCAAACACAATGAAGGGATAAATACCCTGATCATTGCCCCAACACGCGAATTGGTTTTGCAGATCGATCAGCAGATTGAAGGGTTCTCCTATTTCTGTGGCGCAACTTCACTGGCTGTCTATGGTGGCGGCGAAGGCGCAGCTTTTGACCAGCAGAAATCTGCCCTTATACAGGGTGCCGATATTATCGTAGCTACTCCCGGAAGGTTATTGTCGCACATTAACCTCAAATATGCCAATTTTGGCACAATCAAGCACCTGATCCTCGATGAAGCCGACCGGATGCTCGATATGGGTTTCTTCGATGACATTATGCGGATCGTGCGCGAACTTCCGGTAGAAAGACAAACCTTGATGTTTTCGGCAACCATGCCGCCAAAGATCCGGAAGTTGGCAGAAAGTATATTGCATAATCCTGAAAGTGTGAACATTGCAATTTCGAAACCTGCTGAAAATATTATCCAGGCAGCTTACATGGTTTATGAAAACCAAAAAATTGCACTTTTAAAAAGCTTGTTGAAGGGAAAAACCGATTACAATAGTGTGCTGATTTTTACCTCGCGAAAGATCAACGTAAACGGTATTGTACGCGAATTGAAAAGGATGGGATTCAAAGCCGACGGGATGTTGTCGGACCTGGAACAAAAAGAGCGTGAGGAGGTGATGTTGAGGTTTAAAAACCGTGAAACTCAAATCCTTGTCGCTACCGATATTGTCTCAAGGGGAATTGATATTGACGGAATTGATCTTGTCATGAATTACGATGTGCCTCGCGATCCGGAAGACTATGTCCATCGTATCGGGCGGACTGCCCGCGCCCAAAGTTCAGGGGTAGCCATTACATTGATCTCAGATCTCGATCAGCACAATTTTAAGAAGATTGAAGAGTTGATTGAACGTGAAATAATCAAGATCCCGCTTCCTGCCGATTTTGGCGAAGCACCAGCTTACAACCCCATTAGCGGCAGGCGTTTTGGAAATCGCCCACCTGCAAAAAGAAATGACCGTCCCAAACAGGGAGTTCCCAATAATCCCAATAAGAAAAAGATCTTCCGTCACCGTGATCGCGGAAGCCATCAAGGCCATCAGGCTGAATAGACAGTTTTTTTTCAATAAAAAATGCCTGCCGGATCCCGACAGGCATTCCACCAATACATTTTGAATGATTATTCAGGGGAAATTGCGTCGGTAGGACATACTTCAGCGCAAGAGCCACAATCGGTGCAAAGGTCACCGTCAATGATATAGATTTCGCCCTCCGCAATAGCTTCTACCGGACACTCGTCGATGCAAGTTCCGCAAGCAATACATTCATCAGAAATTTTGTAAGCCATAACTAAATTGATTTTAAACGTTTATGATAAATTCTTAATTTTCAATTTGCACTGCAAAAGTACAAAGAATGGACAAAAAACAAATTCAATTGACAATTTTTACTCGGTATAAACAAGAATTTATTTTTGCGCAGTAAAATATGCACAGTACAATTGCAAACCACACTCGTTACATTTGGGTTTTCGTGCCACACAAATGTACCTGCCATGCAGGATAAGCCAGTGGTGGGCAATGGCAACCATCTCTTCCGGTATATATTCAACCAACTGTCTTTCAGTATCCAATGGCGTTTTTGAATTGACGGACAATCCGATTCTTGCAGAAACCCTGAAAACATGGGTGTCAACAGCCATGGCAGGTTTGTTAAAAACAACAGATGCTACAACATTGGCAGTTTTTCGCCCAACGCCTGGTAATTTTACGAGTTCATCAACCTCGTCAGGAACGATCCCACGATAGTCGGATACAAGTTTCCGCGCCATTCCGACAAGATGTTTGGCTTTGTTATTGGGATAGGAACACGATTTAATGTACTCAAAAACCTCATCCGGTTCCACTTCTGCCATTTTTTCGGCTGTGGGGAACCGCTGCAGCAATCCGGGTGTGATCAGGTTCACCCGTTTATCGGTACATTGTGCCGAAAGGATGACTGCAACAATTAATTCATACGGACTTTTATAATGGAGCTCACTTTCGGCAATCGGCCGGTTTATTTTGAACCATTCAATGACTTTTTCAAAACGTTCTTTTTTATCCATCTCTCATTTTTAACCAGGGCAAAGATATCCTTTTTCGTGCTTTGCCAAAATTCAGATAAGTGCTTGTCTTTGCCAAAACCTTATGATTTAATTGAATCGCTATTTGCTGCTTTTTGCTTTTGTAAGTTTTTCCTCGGCTAATTTCGCTTTATTCCGGGCAGCCAGAAGTCCATTCTGAGCCGTTACTTTAAGTGACTTTGCCTTTTGGATGGCTTTATCCCCTGCGGCTATTTTTTTTAATGCATTTTTTGATTTTGTATCGTTATCTTTGGTTTTTGTTTTTAACCTGATATCCAGATTTTTAATTTCTTCAGTTGCTCGTATAGCATCTGCCTTATCTTTTGAGGTCGCCTGTTTTTCGAGTGTTTTTCTTTCCGATTGATATTCTTTGGTAAATAACTTAGTTTCCATTTCAGCATTTTTCAACTCCATTTCACCCTCCTTCGTCAAATTGGTTCCGGCAGTTAGCATTGAATCGGCAGTACTAACCTGCTGTTCGGCTTTTATAAGTTCCACTTTGGCCAATGCCAATTCAGTTTCGGCTGCCTTTACTGCAGCCGCATTACCTTTCGGTACCTGCCCATTTGAAATAAAAGGGACTGCCAATAAAAAAAATACAATACCAATTAATGTTTGAAAGTTAACACTGCTTAATTCAATAACCGACTGTTTTGAAATTGCTAAAATTCTGTTGTTCATAAGATTTAATTTAAAATTCGATTAATTCATGTATTGGAATGACTCCACAAAGCAAAAGTAGGTTTGTTTTTTTAATAATTTGAATTTTGTTTCGTGTTCTGAACAGGATTTTATTCCGAAGGATATTACCTCTTTATCATTCGATAGCATTGAACTTTTGTTTATTTTTGGTCGCATTTAAAAAACTCACCCATGTTAAGAAATACAGTTATTTACGCCGGTTTAATCGTCTTGATGGCAGCATGTTCAGCACCTGCCCCTAAAGTTGCTCAAACAGAAAGATTGACCGACTTTGTCGATCCGTTTATCGGAACCGGCGACCACGGACATACCTACCCGGGTGCTGCTTACCCGTTTGGACAAATCCAATTGAGTCCCGACAACGGCACACAAGGCTGGGATTGGTGCTCAGGTTACCACTATTCCGATAGTATTGTTTCAGGGTTCAGCCACCTTCACCTGAGTGGGACAGGGATTGGCGACCTTGCCGATATCTCTTTCCTTCCCGTTACAACTGACGTGAAATTTCAGGACGGGGAAAAGAATGGTGATTTCGTCAAAAGATATGCTGGCAAATATGCCCATAATCAGGAAGTTGCAAAAGCCGGTTACTATGCCATGACCTTGAAGAACAATGGTGTGAAAGCGGAGTTTACTGTTACCGAAAGGGCAGGTTTGCACCGTTATACATTCCCAAAAGAAGGTGAGAACAACCTGATCCTCAATCTGGGTTTTGCGATCAACTGGGACAAACCTTATATAACAAACCTTCAGGTGATCGATAACACAACGGTTATCGGTTCACGCCTGTCGCATGGCTGGGCGGCAGATCAGCATGTCTTTTTTGCGGTTAAATTCTCGAAGCCCATCACAAAATCGGAAATTGTAACTGTTGGCGGTGAAGGCCGCACAGTTGGATTGCTGAAATTCGCTGATAAACAACTTCTTGTGAAAGTTGGGATTTCATCCGTAAGTACAGAAAATGCTATGGCCAATCTGAATGGATCGTTGCCGGGATGGGATTTTGAAGCCACCCAGCAAGCTGCCTCCGCTGAGTGGGAAAAAGAGTTATCCAAAATTAAGATCCAATCATCTGACCCGGTCCAAAAGAAGATTTTTTACACCTCACTCTATCATACTTTGGTTGCCCCAGCCCTATTCTCAGATGCCAATGGCGAGTTCAAAGGAACCAAGGGTGATGTCCAGAAAGCTGTAGGTTATAACCGTTACACGGTATTTTCATTGTGGGACACCTACCGCGCCCTTCATCCTCTGTTTACGTTAACCCAGCCACAAAGGGTCAACGATATGGTAAAAACGATGCTCGACCATTACAAACAAACCGGATTGCTCCCCGTGTGGGAACTCGAAGGAAACGAGACATTCTGCATGGTCGGCAACCACTCCATTTCGGTAATTGCGGAAGCCATTCTTAAAGGGATAGGTGATTTTGACAAGGAACTGGCTTTTGAAGCGATGAAAAAAACCTCCATGTTCGACCGCGACGGGATGGGGCTCTACGACAAACTCGGTTATATGCCAGCAGACCAGATCAAACAATCGGTGGCCAAGTCGGAAGAGGTCGCTGTTGACGACTGGGCTGTTGCTGCTGTGGCACAGAAACTTGGAAAAACAGAGGATGCTGCTTATTTTGCAAAAAGGGCGTTAAATTATAGGGCGTACTTCGATAAAGAAACCGGATTTATGCGCGGCAAGCTCACCAACGGCAAATGGACAACACCTTTTGATCCGGCGTTCTCCAATCATGAAGGGTCAGACTATACCGAAGGAAATGGCTGGCAATACCTTTGGTTGGCGCCGCAGGATGTTTCCGGATTGATCGGCCTTCTTGGCGGGAAAGAACCATTCGCCCAAAAGCTGGATCAGCTCTTTAAAGTGAAAGATGCAGTTAAAGGTGAGAATGCCTCGAACGATATTTCGGGATTGATCGGGGCTTATGCGCATGGAAACGAACCGGGCCACCACACCTCCTTCCTCTTCAATTATGCAGGTTGGGCATGGCGTACCCAGGAGTTGAACCGTGAGATCCAGACCACCATGTACACAGCCACTCCTGCCGGTTTGTGCGGCAACGAAGACTGCGGTCAGATGTCGGCATGGTACATCTTCAGTGCGATGGGTTTTTATCCAGTCAATCCTTCGGAGTTAAAATACCAGTTCGGCTCACCAGTTGTCCAGGAAGCCCGACTGCAAGTAGCTAATGGTAAATACTTTACAATGAAGGCACCAATGGCTTCTGTTGCGAATAAATACATCCAGGCAGTCACCCTCAATGGCCAAAAGCTCGACCGCACCTACATCACCCACCAGGAAATCATGGATGGCGGAACCCTTGAATTTACGATGGGGGCAGAACCAAATAAGACTTTGTTCAAATGAGACTATCAAATAACAAGATCCTGATTACAGGTGGTGCAACCGGTATTGGCCTTGGACTGACCAAAAGATTTATCCAGGAAAACAATACGGTAATCATTTGTGGAAGACGTGAAGCAGCATTAAAAGAAGTTGCGGAACAATATCCTTCGGTGATTACCAAAGTGTGCGATTTATCGGTTGAAGCAGAACGTATCGAATTGTACAACTGGGTCAATGAAAACCACAACGACCTGAATGTACTTGTAAACAATGCTGGCATCCAAAATTGGATGAACATTTCCGACAGCGACTTTTACCAAAAGGCAAATGATGAAATTACAACTAATGTCCTTGCACCCATTCATTTGACAACGCTTTTTACGAACTTAAAATCGTTGGATACAATTATGAACGTAACCTCAGGTTTAGCATTTGTACCGCTTACGAAAGTGCCTATTTATTGTGCCACTAAAGCATTTTTCCGGTCGTTCACACTTTCCTTGCGGCACATGTTGAAATCAAGGAACATTGAAGTCATTGAAATAATTCCACCCGCATTAAATACCGATCTTGGGGCAAAGGGGTTACACGATGGGCAACCAGCTGTCCGCGATTTTATAGACGCTATCTTTGAACAACTGAAAGCAGGAAAAACAGAATTGACTTTTGGCACCAGCGAACCAAGGGCAAAAGCCAATAATGATACCATAACCGACTATTTTAATCGGATGAATCCGTAATTCACAAAAATGAATAAAAAGACTTTTAATATTATCGTAGAGGAAGGTCTGGATGGTTATTTGATCTCCTCCGTTATAGAATTGCCCGGCTGCCATACCCAAGCCAAAACGGTTGACGAGTTGATTGAAAGGACAAAGGAGGCAATTGAACTGTATATTTTTGATTGATAATTCATTAAAGTCTTAAAACAATAGAAACGATAAATTTTCCAATGGGATCTAATCTTATCCGAATAGGATTGTTGGCATTAGGACTTGAAGGATTTCGGTTTCATTTATGTTGTTCAAAATCATGGTATGGATATTAAGGATAGTCTGGTTATTTCAGTAATCAAAGCGAAAGCTGCCAAAGCTGCAGAGTTGCACAATCAGTTTCTCAAGGAGCTTGGATTGCCACCAATTTAACGCTAATCCTGGAATGTGCCATTTGCAACACATTATTACCGTTTTAGTTGGTTAGATTTATTGTGTCAAAATTTCAGCTTTTTCTTCATTTCATAACTAACGATGACAATCAAATAAAAAGTAATGTCTCCGGCAATTTTTCCTAAAAGAATTCCCAGTATAAATTTTTTTATTAGCAATGGAAACAAATACATAAAAAAAGGACGTAACACCAAGCCATCAATTATTTCAGCCGGACCAAATTCCAAAAGGATATGTGAAATTATTTTGGGAAAATCGAGTAAAGAAAACTGCTTGTTTGCGGCCTTTCGTTTTTTAGAAAATGTAAAAATATGTTGAATGAGGATCGTTGAAAAGAAACCAATCGCTTCACCAAACGTGGCGATGTAGGCAATGAAAACAGGATTGTCAGAAAAAACATGTGTGATGCTTGCAGCACAAATAGCAGTAATCGTTCCAACAATTTCTGCCGGTAAATATCTTTTCGAAAATTCTTTAATTTTTTGTAGTATCATTATTAACCATGAACCTTTATATCACCGGATAAGCTTGTGCGATCTTAGTTCCCATTTTATAATGTACAGTTCTTTGAGCTGAGAAACAAATGTTGCTCGATGCTTCAAACAATAATATAATATCAGAACCACCAAATTGGAAATAGGATAACTCTTCCCCTTTTCGAACGGTTACACCAACTTCGGCGGTTAATATTACGGAGGATACCTGGCACATTCCAATCGGCAAAACAGCAACAAGGCCAATTGGTGTTTCAAGAACAATTAATCCTCTGCTTTGTGCAAATTGGTAACCCGCAGTATCAAACGAATCATAATTTCTTTTCAACTTTAAATGATGTTTCCCCGGATGTTCTTCAACAGGCGTTGCTTCCACTTCCAAATAAACCTGACCTTGAATTACCCGCGCTTCCAAGACTTTTCCTCCAACCGGAGCATGTTGACGATGGTAATCAGTTGGGCTTAAATAAGAATGCATAAAGAGTCCATTTTCAAACCGATCTTTATAAGGACTTCCCTCCAAAAGTTCACTCACCTTCCAGTTCAAATTCTTAACGGTCACATTAGAATCTTTTCTTATTTCCCATTGTCCGCCAAAAGTTGAATCAGTCGGCATCACTACAATCGATTGATCTGAAACCGCCGCAATCGGGCGATATCCAGGTTTGAAATGGCGTGCAAAAATTTGATTGAAAGATCGCCATCCACCATGAGGACGGGAATACTCTTTCATATTGTAATTTGGAGAATCGTAAAAAGTTTGTTCCGATTCCGGTGTAAGCGATTCGGGAGTATCTAAAAAATTGCCAATGGCATTTGCATAATTGACCAACCATTCAGAAAAAATGGTCAACGGAAGTGCATTGTCATTTGGTACAATTTTATTTTGTAAAGACAGCAAGGGTTCCTGATCGGCAATAAAATAAAATGCGCTCAAATGATCATTCACATTTTGCCCTGATATATTTTCAGTTGGCACCCAATATAAAAATGCATCAATCCAATCAAGATACGCTTCCAGACTTTTTACATTCTCAAGAAGGGGGACATTATTACCGGTAGCTTGTTTGATTGCTTTTTCAAAATGATGCTTCCAATTGTTTGATTCAATCAATTGGACCAGATCCTGAACAATTGGATGGTATGTTTTTTTTGTTAACATGAGTGATATTTTTTAATAAGATTAATGATTTTAGAGGCACTGTTCACCTCATCTCGTGTTGCAACAATATTTTCCAACACATGGTCGCTTTTTTCGGAGGCTATTTGCTTTTTCTTTTGTATTCATTGTCTTTGGTTTTTAAATATTCATAGCAAAGTTGTTGCTAAGTAACACGGTATGCGTTACATAACTTTTGAAATAAATTATATAATTCACACTTTTTTAGTTGAAAATCGGATTATCATTGTATTTCAATATCCTACAAGATCATAAGAAACCAGAATTGAAAAAAACGCATATCAATCTTTGGTATATATACCAAAGATTGGTATCTTTGAATTAAAATTAAAAGTTATGGCAAAAAATACATCGGTTTTATTGGGAGATTATTTTGAAAATTTTATAAATCAACAAGTCAAAACGGGAAAATTCTCTTCTGCAAGTGAGGTGGTAAGGGCTGCCTTAAGAATGTTCGAACACGAAGAAACAAAGAAAACAGAACTCATCAAGGAACTTAAAAAAGGCGAAGAATCTGGATTTGAACTAGATTTTGATCGGGAGTCCTTTTTGACAAGTCTTCATCAAAAACATTCAGTATAAAAATGAAGTATAGGATCAGCAAGGAAGCATTAAAAGACATTGAGAAGATATGGCGTTACACCTTTGAAACCTGGTCGCTTGAACAAGCTGACAGATATTTCCACTTGCTAATGGACGAAATTGAATATCTGACAATAAACCCAAAATCTGGAATGGATTACAGTCATGTTAGAAAGGGATATTTCCGCTCAAAGGTAAAATCACATTTTATATTTTATAAAATAAACTTGAAAGTCAACGAACTGGAAATTATCAGGATTTTACACCAACAAATGGATATTGAGTCACGACTCAGTGACTAAAATGTAACGAATAGATAAAGAACAACTTAAAAAATGACCCACCAGATAATCATTGTCCTGATATTAACCTTTTTGATCAACTTGATCACAACGTTATCCTATTCGGTGAGGATTGTCGGTATCAGAACAGGAAGGATTGCGGTTTCGTTCGCACTGTTCAATATCCTTGTATTGATCTCAAGGACAGCCTACGGATTACAGGCTCCATTGTTGGCCAAAACGGTCGAAAATATCATCTATTCCGGACAAGGGGCAAATCTGCTCGATTTCAGGTTGATCATCCTTTCCTGTTCGGTCGCAACAATCGTTGGCGGATTTCTGATCCCCACATTTCAAAGGATTTTGTCGATAGCTGTTGAGAAGTTCAGTATCTATAAATCGGTCCCGAATTTACTGATGCATAGTTTTTCAAAAAGTGGGATCGTTTCGATAAAAGATAACCTTGTAGTTCCAAATCCCAAGAACATCAGGTCCATTACTTTGGACAAAGATTTTCCATGGAAAGTTTTTTTGATGAATGTAATTGCCGTGGCAATCATAACAGTCGGGGTTTTGTCCTCTTTGTATGCCAGTTACCTGAACCCTGATTTCCGCACCACTGCAAGCAGCTTATCATCTGTGATTAACGGAGTTTCAACGATTTTGATGTTCATCTTTATTGATCCCTATTTGTCGATTATGACCGATGACATGGTTTTGGGAAAAACAAAAGAAAGCCTTTTCAGGAAGTATATTGTCTATATGGTAATAGCAAGATTGATTGGAACGATCCTTGCACAAATGATATTTATTCCAGCTTCGGAGTTTATTGCATGGATAGCAGGTATCATTTAAGAATTTGGTATATTTGTAAAGCCAAAAATTAAAATATCATGCTTGCGCCACTTGACAACGAAACGATTTTTAAGAAAGCTTTTACCGATAAAGTTGTTTTTCAACAGTTTGTGAAAGACCTTTTTGATATTGATATTGTGGTTGATAAGATTGAAACGGAAAAGAAATTTGAACCACCAATATCTCCAATTAACTTTGAATTGGACATTTATGCCGAAAGCTCTGATCATCAATTTATTATAGAAATTCAAAAGATAGACTACGATTACAATTTTGACAGATTTCTGCACTATTTCCTGACTTTAATTGCCAATCAGCAAAAAAGTTCTTCTGGCTATAAATTTAACCAACGAGTCCTTGGCGTTGTAGTCTTCGCCCGCCCATATCGTTTTGACCAAAGGGATGGACAGCCAATAAAAGACAATGTAATGGTTATGGATTTCAATCCCCGAAATCTGAAGGGCGAACTGATCAAAATTTATGAACACAACATGGTCTTCCTAAATTCGTCAAAGAAATATCAGGATTCCGAGACACCAAAAAATTACCAGGATTGGTTGGATTTGCTTTATGCTTCAATGAAAGAACCTGTTAATTATAAACTTAACCTTAATAATAAGGGGATTGCAAAAGCGGTCAATTTAATTGATTTCGACAAGTTGGATCCCCTTACATTACAATTGATGAAGGAAGACGAGGGTAGAAAGGAGATGGAAGTCCTGATAGAAAGAGACAGCAAGTACGAGATTGTTGAAAATGCAATTGTTGAAGGATATTCCAACGAACAAATTCAGAAAATTACAAAATTGCCATTAGATATCATTGAGAAAATTCGAAACCGATAATCATCTATCCCAGACTGTGATTTTTATAGAAGAACATGCTTACAAATCATCCTTTAAAACCAGAGTACCGGCAAGCGGTCATGAAGGTGCTGAGCTACATCAACCAAAACCTGGCAGGTGATGTTTCGCTCGAAACCATGGCAAGTATTGCCAATTATTCCCCATTCCATTTCCAAAGGATCTTTTCGGAAGCTGTTTCGGAATCGCCCAAACAATATGTGATCAGGCTACGGCTCGAAAGAGCGGCACATTTCATCAAATTGTTTCCTGCTCTGTCGATCAGTGAAATTGCTTTGGGTAGCGGGTTTTCCTCCGATTCGATATTCAGCAGGGCATTTAAAAACTACTACGGAATTACCGCTGAAATGTACCGGAACCTTCCTTCCGATCAAATGAACGAAATCAACAAAAAAAGAAACAGTCAGTATCCATTTGATGATGCAACCTGGATCACCCCGATCACAAATATCGATGAGAACATTGAGAAAGTCCGGATAGAACAGACACCTATCTTAAGCACAATTTTTCCGTTCACAATTGCCTGTGTCCAAACGACCCTGAGCCACAAGGAAAATATTGCTTTTGCCTTTAAAACCCTTTTCAAATGGGCCAATCCTCGTGGACTGGTTACCACCAATACGAAATATTTTGGGATATGGCTCGACTTCCCCTTTATTACCCCCTATGCCAAATGCCGTTTCCTTTGTGGCATGGGGGTCAGTCCTGAAATTAAACTTTCGCAGGGAATAAGCAGCATAAACTTTAACAAGGGACTTTACCTGAACTATTCACTCACCGGCAATATCGATATAACGTTAAATTCGCTTATAGCCTTGAATCACAACTACATTGATTCTATTGGATATACAATTTCGGAGATGATCTGCTACGAACAGTTCGAAGAAAATCCGGTAGAAATACCCTACGAAAAAACCAATCGGCAACTTTTAATACCAGTGAAGATAAAGTAATTCAATCGTTTAACCATATATTTAGTGTGTGCCTT
>Ga0209083_1000658_pt1 | contig 48398 bp, 40 predicted proteins | sample AM7aDNAmetaG_FD_184132 | JGI IMG/M metagenome (GOLD analysis project Ga0209083, IMG submission 184132) | Freshwater microbial communities from Finland to study Microbial Dark Matter (Phase II) - AM7a DNA metaG (SPAdes) (version 3) | ecosystem: Environmental > Aquatic > Freshwater > Lake ...
TCTGGTATCCAGACGGAAAATATCCTCGCCTTTAAAAAGTACTTTTCCCTGCCCAGGTTTCAGACCCCGGCAAAGCATCTTTAGCAGCGTCGTCTTACCCGAGCCGTTGGGGCCTATAATCCCGAGAAAGTCGGCTTCTTCCACCATAAGGTTTATATTTTTTAGAACCACTTTTTCATCATATCCAAATGAGATGTCTTTGGCTTCGAGTATTTTCACTTTTTCCTCTTTAATAAATACAAAAAGAATGGCCCACCGAGTATAGCGGTGACCACCCCGGTAGGTATTTCAGCAGGAGAAATTACAGAGCGGCATAAAGTGTCAGAAAGCACCAGAAATATACCTCCGCAGATCGCCGAAAACGGTATCAATATCCTGTGATCGGGGCCTACGAGCATCCTGGCTATATGCGGGATAATCAGCCCTACAAAACCTATAAGGCCGCTTACCGAAACCGCTAGAGCTGTAAGCAGGGAATTAAGAATGAAAAGCCATTTTTTCACATTTTCGGTCTTAACCCCGAGATAAACGGCGCTTTCCTCCCCGACAGCTATGACATTCAGGTCATTTGAAAACATATATATAACCGCCATAAGTATTAGCGCGGCAGGCGCGATATAGGGCAGAAGTTCGTAGTTGGTATTATTAAGGGTTCCCATCATCCAGACAATCACCTCTGAAAGCCCCTTGTTTGATAGCGTGATCAGGAGCATTATTACCGCGGAAAAAGAAAAATTAATTATTACTCCTGAAAGCAGAAGCGTGTGCATGGGAAGCTTGCCTTTTGTTTTGGCAAGTCCATAAACTAAAAACATTGAGAGCAGGGCGCCCGCAAAAGCTGAAAAGGGCACAACAGGTATGCCCAAAAAGAAAAATGGCAGGCTCGTAAGAATTACGACCGCCGCGCCCAGGGCCGCGCCGCTCGAAACACCGAGAAGATAAGGATCCGCCAGGGGATTACGGAGTAAACTCTGAAATACCGCTCCCGAAACAGAAAGTGAAGCGCCGACAATAAGAGCCAGAAGAACCCTGGGTATCCTTACTTTTAAAAGAATATCCTCAATACTGCCTTCCCAGGTCACGGAAATATTTTCTTTGATCCCGGGTATTTTTGAGGCCAGCATCTTCAAAGCGGACCCGGGGTCTATGGCTACGCTGCCGATAAAAATACCCAGCATTACGCTTACAAGCAAAAGAATTATACCGGAGAGCAGATATGTTTTATACTTTTTATTCATTTATTGAAGGCTCCGTCAACTATTTTTCTTGTGCGCATAACCTCTTTTCGCCTTTGCGTATCAGTAAGCCGGATATTTTTCATATGCGGTTTTAATTCGAGCGTGGCCACGCAATTCTTATCAAGCCTTCCCGATTTTTTAAGCAGATCAAAAACTTCTTCATAATCCATATTGCCCCGGCCGAGTGGCAGGTGTGAATCTTCGTCCCCGTTATTATCATGAATATGAAGTTCAAAAACAGGCAAAGGCAAAGCCTTGATATATCCGGAAATATCAGCCCGGTCCAGCAAACCCTTTTTAACGGCAATATGCATATGCCCGATATCCAAAAGTATCCCCAGGCGCTTCGATCTTATTTTATCCGCAATATTTTCAAAATCTTCTATCCTGGAATTTACCGTCCAGTTCTCTATCCCGACGTTTACACCCTTAATATGCTTCAGTGTGAATTTTAAAGCCTTTATAGTATTGGCGGAGTTATAAACTACTTCATGTCTTTTCCCGACCTCATCAAAAGCCGGATCAAAGCAAACATTAAGAACGGTCTTTTTTAGCTTGTTCTTCTTTATCAGGGTTTTAATATTATCCAACCTGGTTTTGAGATCTTTTAAGAATCTCTTTTTCCTCATTGAAAAGAAAGCAAGATGAAAAGTAACCGCCAGTTTATGCCTTTTAATGGCGGCGGCAACTTCTTTTTCGCTCTCCGCTTCAAAAGAACTCCCGAGGAAGCTAACAGCTGTAAACCCCATAGAAGCAACCCGGTCAATAGTTGCCGCAATTGAGCTCTTTCTTATGTTCCAAACAGCGATCCCGATCTTCAATTTTGCTCCATTTATAATCAGTGGAATCTCTTTTTTTTATCTGTGGAATCGTCCCAAATAAGAACACCCCGTCCGCCAATTTCTTTGACTTGGCGGACGGGGTGCACCCTGATTTACTTATCCCGTCCAATAAAAAATCCGCTTTTTCCTTGTTCCGCGAAGGAAGCGGTATTTCGTTATTACGGTAAGGTTTTCTGACTCAAGGGCTCCAATCTACTTTCCCGCCTTCCCGCTCGCCTACAGCTAAGCAGTGGCCCTGGGATTTCGTACCCTTTTACAGCACCGGGAGTGCGCCGGATTCACACCGGCTTCCCTACACCGCAATACAACTACACTATTATTCTAACCAGTCTTTCCACAATTGTCAATGAAAAACCCTTACGCAGGGGAACATATTATGTCTAACTATTTTTTTACGCCAAAAATTACTATAAGGTTCTTCCATATTGCGAAACTTCTGCCGTTTTTTCATTTATATTATTCCACCGTAACGCTTTTAGCGAGATTCCGGGGCTTATCAACATCACAGCCTTTTTCAAGCGCGATATAATAAGCCAGCAGCTGCAGGGGGATCACGGTAAGGAGAGGGGTCAATATCTCGGGGCTTTTTGGTATGGTTACTATTGAATCCGCTATATCTTCTGCCCGTTTATCCCCTTCCGTCGCAATCGCGATAATTTTGCCTTTTCTTGCCTTTACTTCGTGGACGTTGCTTATCATCTTCTCAAAAAGCTCGCCATCCGGTATAACGCAGACGACTCCGACTTTTTCATCCACCAGCGCGATAGGGCCGTGTTTGAATTCTCCGGCAGGATAACCGATGGCATGCATATAGGATATTTCTTTTAACTTAAGAGCCCCTTCAAGCGCGGACGGATAGTTTACCCCGCGGCCCAGAAAGATCATGAGAGGGGAATTACTGTATTCTTTTGCCAGCGTTTTTATCTTTCCGCTTTGTTTTAATATGTCCCTGATCTTTCCGGGAATTTCCTTCAACTCCAGAACGAACGCGCGGACCTGCTCGTCAGTCATGGAATATTTCAGCCGGGCGACATAAAGGGTAAAGAGAAAGAGATTCATCAACTGCGCGGTATAGGCCTTGGTGGAAGCAACACCTATCTCCGGTCCGGCCAGCATATTTATGGCACAGTCGGACTCTTTGGCGATCGTGCTGTTGGGAACATTAACAAAAGACCAGACTTTGGTAAACTTTGCTTTGGCCTCTCTTATTCCCGCCAGGGTATCCGCGGTTTCGCCGGATTGTGAAATTGCCATGACCAGCGTGTCTCCGACCAGTATAGGATTGCGATAGCGGAACTCCGAGGATATTTCCACCTCGGTGGGGATCCTGGCGTATTTTTCAAGGATAAACTTCCCTATGAGCGCGGCATGCCAGGAGGTGCCGCAGGCCTGAATGATTATTTTTCCGACCCTGACCAGAAATTCGCGCTTGATACTGCGTTCTTTAAAATGCACCAGGCCGTCCGCGCCCACCCTTTCCGCGAGGATCCGGAGAAGCACTTCAGGCTGTTCAAATATTTCTTTCTGCATAAAATGTTCAAAACCATTTTTGTCAAACTCTTCATTTTGGACGTTCACTTCCTGTACGGTTTTTTCTATTTTTTTTCCGCTAAAATCAAAGACCGAGACACTGTCTTTTTTGATCATTGCCATTTCGCCGTCTTCAAGATAGATCATTTTATTCGTATGGACCAGGAGCGGGCTGATATCAGACGCTACCAGGTTCTCTTCTTTTCCGGCTCCTATTACAAGCGGGCTTTTTTTTCTTACCGCAATAAGCGTATCAGGCAGATGCTGGCTTAATATGACCAGGGCAAAAGAACCTTCAAGCTGCGCTATGGTTTTAATGACCGCCGCTTTAAGATCACCGTTAAAATTGTCCTCGATCAGGTGCGGAATAACTTCTGAATCGGTCTCCGAAACAAAAATATGGCCTTTTTTTATAAGTTCTTCCTTTATTTTGGTATAGTTTTCAATGATACCGTTATGCACGACGGCAATGGCCTGCTTGCAGTCAAAATGAGGGTGCGCGTTCAACTCGCTGGGGATACCGTGAGTGGCCCACCTGGTATGGGCGATCCCGATATTTCCGCCAAGGGGGGTCTGTTTTAAATTATCATCGAGTATTTTCAGTTTTCCGGCTTTTTTTCTGAAGCCCAGCTCGCCGTTGGAGATAGTCGCAATACCCGCCGAATCGTAACCCCGGTACTCTAATCTCTCAAGCCCTACTATAAGGACTGAATCAACGAATTTATCACCCACATAACCGACTATTCCGCACACTTGTTGTTTTCTCCTTAAATACTTTTTCTTGTTGTCCTTGCGAGGAGTCTGCCGATAGGCAGGTCGTTGATCCACCAACGCATTGTGGTGGAGCTTTCGACGAAGCAATCTTGTTTTTGTACTTTGAACCATAGGTTCTATTTCGAGATTGTTTCGTCATAAACCCGACCTACCGGTCGATTCCTCGCAATGACAGCAGTTAAGTGCTTCGAATTTGTTTCTAACGGTTTGAGAACATGCTCATAAACTCTTTTCTGGAGTTCTCGGTTATTTTATAGACATCCTCAATAAGCTGGATATCTCCGGCAGACGGCGCTTTTTTCCTTCTTATCATGACACTTTTTATATCTTCCACGAATTTTTCCTTCTGATACTCATTAAAGACCCCGGTATTTGAACCCCAGAGGAAGGAAGGCACATATTTGGAGGGAATAATCCCGCCGCCGTAAATATTACAGCCGACGCCTATTACGCTCCCGGTATTAATAAGGACTCCGATACCTATTTTCGTATGGTCCCCGATAAAACAGCCCATCTTTATGGTCCCGCAGTCCTTCATTTCTCCCCGTACATAGATCCGGATCGTCCCGTAATTATTTTTCAGGTCACTGTTGGTGGCCATGGCCCCTATGTTGACCCACTCTCCAAGGTAAGAGTGCCCCAGAAAACCTTCATGATGCTTATTGGAGAAAGCCTGAATTACAGATTCCTCCACTTCCCCGCCTATCCTGCAGGTGTGCCCGAGCACGGTATTGGGCCTGATCTTGGCAGCGTCTATTATGGTCCGCTCTCCGATATAGGCCGGCCCGTCTATTATGGAATGGGCCCGGACCTTCGCGTCCAGATCTATATATACCGGGCCGCTGTCCGCATGAATAACGGTCCCCGCCTCTATTACCGCTCCCTTTTCAACGAAAAAATTACTCTTGGGCCCGTAGAGGATAACTCTTTTATCCACATCCCCTCCGGAAATTTTATTCACGCCCATCTTCTGCTTAAAATCGGCTCTTATCATTTCCCCGGCGTTATTTACTATATCCCAGGGATAGGTTATCATCTTAATGCTGACTTCCACCGTTCTTATTTTACGTTCCAATTTTTTAATCAAGCCGGGATCCACAAAAGACTCTCTCTGCACAAGCTTGATCTTTTCTTTGCTTAAAAAGATATAGGCGATCCTGCCGTTAGAGATACCCATTTCATCGGTGTCCGGCTCCGAAATTCTTTCGGTCAAGAGAGCGCTCCCGTTAATAAAAAGACAGGCATCATTAACTCCGCTCAGATCATTTACTATATACTTGGGGCTCTTGGATTTTACGGATTCTTCGAGGTGTTTTCGGCATAAAAGGTGTATTTTCTTCTGCGGGTAGTGGGCGATTATTCTCTTTTTAATGGTGTGAATACCGGTTCTAAGCTCAAAAACCGGCCTGAGTAGAACTAAGGGTTCCAGATTCACATACTCGGGGTCCTCGAACAGGCAAATATTTTGTATCATGCTTTCTCCGTTTTGCGTAGCAGTATATATATTTTAACAGATGCCCCATGAATTTTCATTAAAATATTTGGCCTGTTGCCGCGGGTGAAATAGTTATTCCCGGCAGCTTCAATCAACCTTTTCACCGCTTACAAATACTTTTTTTATTCCGCACTTATAGTCGCTGCCTGATTTTTTGATATCCAAGACGACGATATCAGCCGACTTCCCTTTTTCCAGGGTGCCGATGGCTTTGTCCAGGGAGTAGAGCTTGGCGGGATTCAGGGACAAAAGCCTGCTTGTTTTTTCCACGGCGGTGTCCAGCGTCACGGGTCTTTCATTTAACGGGCCGGTAAGATACCCGTCAACATTATGCATATAAATATTTAAGAAATTTTGGAAGGCCTTTCCGGTGGTAAGCATGCTGCCAAAAAGCACATTGGGAGCGCCTTTAAGGCGCAGGACCTCTTTTTCAACAACACAGATTTTACCGCCCTGTTCAAACTCTTTTAGTTTTCCGGCGCAGCCGACGGTGAACATCGCGTCGGTTATTCCTATCGCCTTCTCTTTAAAAGTTTTCAAAAAAGTTACGAGCCATCTCGGGTTCACGTGATAATAGTCACAGATAAGCTCTGCGTAGATCCGGTCTTTAAGAAAGTACGCCGCGTCAATGACTCCCCCGCCTTTGAAATTCTGGCTAAGCGGCCCGTTGCCAAAATGAATAAGCACCTTTACTCCCGCGTCGTAAGCGCGCATAAACTCCTCGTAAGAAGCGCCGCTATGGCCTACTCCGGGGATCACGCCGTGTTTTACAAGGTGCTTAATAAATTTAATAGCCGAGTCCCCCCACTCCGGAGCAACAAGTATCCTCTTAATATTTCCCCCGGCAGCGTCCATCAGCCTGTCAAAAAGCCCGGTATCGGGTTCTTTCATATATTTGAGGCTCTGCGCCCCGGCATAGGCGGGTTCTTTTATAAAAACCCCTTCAATATCCATGCCTATAAGTTTTGCGCCGCCGGAATAATTATTCACAAAATAAGAGGCATTCTTCATAAACCCGGTCATATTCTCTTCGCTGTTGGTCGCAGTGCTGAGGATCATTGAAGTTGTGCCGTGTTTTGCATGCTCCCGTAGTATTACTTCTATACCCTTTCGCCTCTCCTCTTCATTCTTTACAAATTCCCTGTTTTTTATGTCATATCTGCCGCCGGAAGAATCATATCCGCCGCCCCCGTGCAGGTGCGTGTCAAAAAAACCCGGCAGAACGTAGGCGCCTTTGGCGTCTTCGATGTAGTCAGCGTTGACCCTGCCGGGAACGATGGCGGAGATCTTACTGTTATCCATAACCAAGGTGGCTTTCTTGATACCGGTAGTGGTGACAATACGCCCGTTTACTATAGCAGTCTTCATAATAGCTCCCGTTAAAAATAAATATAATTACAAATTACAAATTACGAATGACGAAGTACGATATATTGACGGCGGAAAATTGCCTCCGCCCATATCTTAATACTATTTGAATTTAGCGGAATCTTTTCTTCGCTTACCTTATATTGTCCTTCGTCATTCGTACTTCGTCATTATTATTATTTGATCTTCATGGCCAGATTTACCAGGTTCGCGAATGGTTCAAAACCAAGTTTTTTATATAATTCAAGCGCTTTTGGATTTTCTTCCATCACTTCAATACGGGCCAGCTTAAGTTCATACTCTTTAAACATATTAAGCGCGTGTTTTATGAACCGGGTACCGATACCCCGGCCCTGGTATTCCGGTTTTACGGAAATTGTGCAGATCCTGCCCACGGAAAATTTAGCATCAATATAAGTGGTCATAAATCCGGCTATTTCACCTTCAAGCTCCTCAACAAATACGCCTGCGGGAAAATCCTCAATTTGTTTTATGATGTCCTCCGATTTTCTTTCCCACCAGTCAAAACCGTTCACCCTGCCAAATTTGTCCTCAAGACGTTTATCCGCGGAACCGGAGGCAAACGAGTCCCGCAAAATATCCGGCAGAAGCGTATATTCTTCTTTTTTTGCTGTTCTTATCACGCGTTAAGCTCCGTTAAAACATAGGCCCTGTTTATCATTGTATAACAACAGGCTGCCTTTTTCAATTCCTTTGTAGGAAAGGCGGGTTTTGCGGGTATGGACTTATCGTTTTATTAATGATAATATTAAAACTGAGATGGAAAACTGGAAAAAGCAACTTTATATATGCTGGCTGGTAATGTTTATTCACATGTCCGGCATGGCCATGATCCTGCCTTTTCTTCCCCTGTATATAAAAGAGCTCGGAGTAACCGACCCCAAAGCACTTTCAGTCTGGAGCGGAGTAGTTTTTGGAGTTTCGTTTTTGGTTTCGGGAGCACTTTCTCCCATGTGGGGCAACTTAAGCGACAAATACGGCAGGAAAACAATGATCCTCCGCTCTACCTTCGGGATCTGCGTGGTCTGTGCGCTCATGTCCTGTGTTACAAATATCTACCAGTTATTATTTCTCAGGATAATGCACGGTTTTTTCGGCGGAGTAGTGCAGGCCTTTATCGCACTTGCTTCAGAAAAAATCCCCAAAGAAAAGACCGGCCAGGGCCTGGGTATTCTTCAAACTTCTATGATTATGGGCGGAGTACTCGGCCCTCTGATAGGCGGAGTGCTCTCCGACCATCTGGGTTACCGGACTGTTCTATTTTTGATAGCGCTTCTTACCTTCTCGGCGGGGCTTCTCACTATTTTTTTCCTTACTGAAAGCAAAAAGATAAGAACGGTAAAAACCACGATCAGTGATAATATCAAATTGGTCCTTGCTTCAAAACATTTGATAGCCATAACCATAATTCAATTCATCATTCAGTTCTCGCTTATGATGGTCCAGCCAATTTTCCCTTTATTTATCCAGTCCTTATACACCTCGAAAAATGTCGGCACCCTTATCGGGATAGTTTTTGCGATAACGGGAGTCACTACAATGATCTTCACGCCTGTCTGGGGGAAGATCGGAGATAAAAAAGGCCACAGAAAGATCCTTTCTCAAAGCCTCCTTATCATGAGCGTAGTTTTCGTGCCACAGGCCCTGGTCATGTCTGTCTGGCAGCTTATCCCGGTACGCGTTATTATCGGTGTTTTTGCCGCCGGTATAGTTCCCTCCATTAACACGATAATAGTTAAGAATACACCGGAGAGCAGGCGGGGAGGAGTGCTGGGGATAACCAATTCGTTTTCACTATTTGGAGCTGCTGTGGGCCCAATGATAGGAGGAAGTCTCGCGGCAGTATTCGGGATAAGAGTTTCATTTGTGGTAACAGCCTTGCTGTTATTTTTAACCTGGTATTTTTCAAAAAATATTTTTAAAGAAACAGACCGCCCGGGCGAACTTATTCAAAACGAATAATGCCTATTTCAATATCTTTACGTTTAATTTAATTAGATATCAGTTATCAGCAATTAGTAATTATCGTTCACCTTGCTATTGCAAATTTTCTAACAAGGCTTAACGTCGGGCCGTCTATTTTAACCGTATAAATCCCTGTCGAAAGTGAACCCCCTGTATCGTCCTTGCAATCGTAATGATAGGTGCTTACAGTGCTGCCGTCAGAAGTGAGACCGGTAATTTTTCTCACCATTATACCTGAAGAGGAAAAAATACTTATAGTTACCGCGCCCGCAAAACCTGCCTGATATTTAATATCGCAGATCTCTCCCAGAGAGGGGTTAACGTAGCCTTTCACGCCTCCGACAATAGTTAAGATCTGCGGGCCCGCGGGGACCGGCGGGACCGGCGGGACATCCGGGGTCTCGTAAAATTTCTGGATCCTGTGATTATTTTTATCGGCTACGTAAATTTTCCCGGCACTGCTCACAGCTATGCCTATAGGGGTGTCAAACTGCCCGTTCCCGGTTCCGGCGCTTCCCCACGAAGTCAGAAAGGTGCCGTTGGTATTAAATTTTTGGACACGGTTATTATCGGTATCTGTTATGAACACATTTCCGGAACTGTCTACGGCCACACCTCTGGGATTCTTAAATTGTCCGTTTGCTGTTCCCTGGCTTCCCCAGGCCAAAATAAAAACCCCGTCTTTATTAAATTTTTGAATCCGGTGATTTTTTTGGTCCGCGACATAGACATACGTGGTGGCTCCCGAATTGTCCACGGCTATTCCCCAGGCATAATTAAATTCTCCATTGCCGCTTTTTGCCCCGGCAAGCGGCCCCTGGCCCCAGACAGTTGCAAAGGTCCCTCCCGTGTCAGTTACAGTATTGGTGACGGTCGTGGTACCGGCGGTGACTTTCGTCGTGGTGGTATAGGTCGTCGATGTATTAAATCTCTGGACGCGGAAATTATAGGTATCCGAAACATAAACATTTTCTGTCACAATTTCCGTGGAAGTCGTGGTCAGGCAGGTCGCGGACGAACCGGTCGTGGTTGTAGAGGATGCACTGGTGCTGTATACTGCTATACCGTAAGGATACGCAAAGCTCCCATTACCGGTGCCATTGACCCCCCAATTCGTTATCATTGCGCAGTTGGAATTGAATTTTTGGACCCTGTCATTATTATCTTCAATCGCATAAAAATTACGTTTACTGTCTACAGCCACCCCTTTAATTGTATTAAATTGCGGAAGCGGCGCAACAGTAAGCGAACTGCCGGTTGTCCCGAATGCCGTAATAGAGGTCCCGTTTGAGTTAAATATTTGAATACGGTCGCTAATATTGCCGGGAACCGCGCTGGCGATATCGCCTACATAGACATTGCCCAATTTATCGACGGCTACCGACTCGGGTGTATCAAACTGCCCGGTAAGCGTTCCGAGTGTACCCCAGGTACTTTCAAAAACAACGGCAGCGTTAGAATTTGTTACGGCCAGAACGGCCAGGAAAAATATCATGACCAGCGGTGATAAAATATTTTTTTTCATTTTTTTATTTCCTTTTTAAGGAGCCCGGGCTTTTTTTCCGGAGCCGGGGCCTTTGGTGCGATGTTTTTGTATTCCGAAGGCCCTTTATCCTGGATCGGGGTCTCTTTAGCGGCAACTTCTTTAACCATTCCAAACAGCATGCTTACGCTTATCCTGTGAGCCGGCGCCAGTGTTTTTCCGAAAGTCACGCTGTAATCAAAACTATACTCGTCCATTTTGTACCCTATGCCCGCAGAAAAAAGCGTATCCAGGACTGAAAACAAAGGTAAGCCTGCCCGTATGGCATAGCTTTCGTAGTTTACTTCTGTTCCAACAATCATATAATTTTTGTTGTCATTTAAACCTGCTATTCCGTCAACCGCGGCAAGAAAAACCATCTTTTCAACCGCCAGGGAATAGGAGACGCCGCCGGAAATATTGGTAGGAAGGAGTTCGGCCGTGTTAAGATATTTAATGCCGGTACCCAGATTTAATATAGCCGCGCCTAGATTTAAATTCTCTACGAGAACATTTTTTACCTGCACTCCCGCATCAGCGCAAATAGCCTGCCCGCTTAAAGTACCCATAAGCGTGCTGGTGAACCCTTTGGCGCTCAGGCCTATATCTATATTTTTTGATACTGTCATAGCATAACTGAGACTGCCTATAATATCCTGCTGGCTGGACACATTCTGGGTCCCGCCGCCGGAGAAGTTCAAGTCCATCATCCCGCCGTCTAAATAGGAAAGACTCAAAGCAAACACGCCGGGGCCAAGTTTTTGACCGTAGACAAGGCTTCCAAAGTTAGTCCCGAGTTCCCCGCCGTTATAATAGAATACCGATAACTGTGCGGCTTGCATTGACGCTATCGCGGCCGGATTATATTTCAGGAAGGTAACATCTCCGGATAAAGAAGTACCTGCTCCGGCCAGCCCCGCGCCTCTGGCTCCCAGGTCTTGAAGTAAAGAACCTCCTGAGGTATTTTCCGCGTAAGCTAATGTGCTGCAGGCAAGAATAAAAAGAAGAAACGTTTTGTGTAGTTTTCTCATATGCTCCTTTAAAACCCACATAAACTGTCTGTCATTTATTAAGCATATTCTACCTTAGTTATGCGTATTCGTCAATACTTTTTACTTGGATTTTTATCCCGAAATCGCTTTATTGCTTAACCGTTGCTTTGGCGGTATAAACAGTTTAAATCATTGAAAATGTTTGTCTAATAAAAAAGGCGCCCTGTTTTTGGGCGCCTTTTGCCTTTTTTCTTTAGCTTACTTTTTATCGTCTTCCACCTTAAAGTCGGCATCAACTACATTATCGCCTTCTTTTTTAGGTGCTTCCTGCCGATTCCCTTCAGGGCCCGCGCCGGGAGCGCCTTCAGGGCCTTTTTGTTCCTGTGCCTGCTTGTAAAGAGCTTCCCCGAGTTTCTGGGAAACTTTCTTCAAGTTCTCTATGCCGGCTTTTATGCTTTCCGTATCATTTGCTTCGACCTTCTTTTTAAGCTCGGTAATAGCTTCAGTTATGGAACTCTTGGTCGCCTCATCAACTTTCGCGGCATGTTCCGAGAGTGTCTTTTCTGTCTGATAGATGAGCCCGTCCGCTTCGTTCCGGACCTGTATCTGTTCGGCTTTCTTCTTATCATCAGTCGCAAACTGTTCCGCCTGTTTTACCATCTTGTCAATATCTTCCTTGGAAAGCTTGTTTTGTGCGGTTATCTTCATGGATTGTTCCTTGCCGGTGCCAAGATCTTTTGCCCCGACATGAATTATCCCGTTCGCGTCAATATCAAAGGTCACCTCTATTTGCGGCAGGCCTCTCGGCGCAGGCGGGATACCTACAAGCTGAAACCGGCCCAGCGTCGTATTGTCGGACGCCAGCGCGCGTTCACCCTGCAGTACATTGATCTCCACGCTTGGCTGATTGTCAGCTGCGGTGGAAAATACCTGGCTCTTCTTTGTCGGTATCGTTGTATTTCTTTCTATAAGCTTTGTAAATACGCCGCCCAGAGTTTCAATTCCCAGAGAAAGCGGGGTTACATCCAGAAGCAGGACATCTTTGATGTCTCCGGTAAGTACCGCCCCTTGAACACCGGCTCCCATGGCAACGCATTCCATGGGGTCAACTCCGCGCTCCACGACCTTGCCTATTACTTCTTCCACAAATTTCAAAACTATCGGCATTCTCGTGGGGCCGCCGACCATGATAATTTTATTAATATCCTTGGGTGTTAATTTGCCGTCAGAGAGCGCCTGTTCAACCGGCTTTCTGCAGCGGTCAATTGTCGGGCGGATCAATTCTTCAAGCTTGGTCCTGGTTATCTTCATAACCAGATGCTTCGGCCCTGAAGCGTTCGCTGAAATAAACGGCAGATTAATATCCGTTTCAAGAGTGGTGGAAAGTTCTATCTTGGCTTTCTCTCCCGCTTCGCGAAGACGCTGGAGCGCCATCTTATCTTTCTTTAGATCTATGCCTTCGGTTCTCTGGAATTCCCCGGCTATGTAATCAATAATGGAATTATCCATATCGGTGCCGCCCAGCTGTGTGTCGCCGCTGGTGGAAATCACTTCAAAGACGCCTTCGGCCATGTGCATGATGGTTACGTCAAGCGTGCCGCCGCCCAGGTCAAATACAAGGATCTTTTGTTCCTTGCCCGCCTTATCCAGCCCGTAAGCCAGGCAGGCCGCCGTCGGTTCATTTATTATTCTGACAACTTCCAGCCCGGCGATCGTGCCGGCGTCCTTGGTTGCCTGTCTCTGATTATCATTAAAATACGCGGGCACGGTGATAACCGCTTTTTCGACTTTTTCGCCGAGAAAAGCTTCCGCATCCGCTTTTATTTTTTGAAGAATATAAGCAGAGAGCTGCTGGGGTGTATATTCCTTTCCGTAGATCTTAACCTTGTAATCGGTGCCCATCTTTCTTTTGATGGCCATTACAGTGCCTTCCGGATTGGAGACCGCCTGACGCCTCGCGGGTTCGCCCACCAGTTTTTGCCCGTCTTTTGTGAAAGCCACATAAGAGGGGAACGCCTTTCCTCCTATTGAAGTACCCTCGGCAGAAGGTATAATAGTAGGCTTTCCGCCTACCATGGCAGCTGCCGCTGAGTTGCTGGTACCAAGATCTATTCCTATAATTTTAGCCATTTTTATCACCAATCCTTAAGCAGGGTACGGAGCTCTTTTTGTGTTTTTAAAAGAGCTCCGGCCCTTAGCCTTTTTTTAGTACATCCCGCCCATTCCGCCGCCCATGCCACCGCCGCCCGGCATAGGTGCTTCTTTTTTCTCTTCCGGAATATCGGTAATGAGTGTTTCTGTGGTAAGCAACAGGCCCGCAACGCTTGCCGCATTCTGCAGCGCGGTCCTTGTTACCTTTGTCGGGTCAATGATCCCGGCCTTGGCCAGGTCTTCATACTCGCCGGTCAAAGCGTTGAAACCGAAATTAATATCCTTTTCCTTTTTGATCCTTTCAACAACCACCGAAGGCTCTTCTCCCGCGTTAAAAACTATCTGTCTTACGGGTTCTTCAAGAGACCTTCTTAGAATGTTCACGCCGATCTGTTCGTCTTCAGACAGCTTAAGCCCGTCAAGAGCTTTCATAGCGCGAAGCATTGCTACACCGCCGCCCGGGACAATTCCTTCTTCAACCGCTGCCCTCGTAGCATGGAGCGCGTCTTCAAATATGGACTTCTTTGCCTTCATTTCCGGTTCAGTTGCCGCGCCAACGTTAATTACCGCGACCCCGCCCGCTATCTTGGCAAGACGTTCCTGAAGTTTTTCTTTATCATAATCACTCTTGGTTTCTCCGATCTGGTTACGGAGCTGGCCGATGCGGCCCTGTATATCTTTCTTGCTGCCCGCGCCTTCGATTATAGTGGTGTTATCTTTATCTATGGAAACTTTTTTGGCACGTCCCAGATCCGCAAGGTCCAGGCTTTCAAGTTTTACGCCCAGTTCCTCTGCTATAAGCTTGCCGCCGGTCAGGATCGCGATATCTTCCATCATGGCTTTTCTTCTGTCACCGAAGCCCGGAGCTTTTACGGCGCAGACCGCTATTGTGCCCCTGATCTTATTTACCACAAGGGTCGCAAGCGCTTCACCTTCAACTTCTTCGGAGATGATGAGCAGCGGTTTGCCTTTCTGCACGACTTTTTCAAGTATCGGGAGCAGGTCTTTCATGGCTGAGATCTTTTTCTCGTGGATCAAGATATAAGGATCTTCCAGTTCTGCTTCCATCCTGTCCGCATTGGTAACGAAATAAGGAGATAGGTACCCCTGGTCGAACTGCATTCCTTCCACAAGGTCCACCGTGGTTTCCATTCCTTTTGCTTCTTCAATAGTGATCACGCCGTCTTTACCCACTTTGTCCATCGCGTCGGCAATAAGATCCCCGACTTTCTGGTCATTGTGCGCTGAGACCGCGCCCACCTGGGCTATTTCTTTTTTGTCTTTAACAGCTTTACTGAATTTTTTTAATTCCGCTACTACTTCCTCAACGCCTTTATCCAGGCCTCTTTTAATGGCTATCGGGTTAGCACCTGCGGTTACGTTCTTCAAACCCTCGCGGAAGATCGCGTACGCAAGAACTGTCGCCGTGGTCGTGCCGTCGCCCGCGATATCTGAAGTTTTGCTGGCAACTTCTTTCAATAACTGCGCGCCCATATTTTCAAAGGGTTCAGGCAGTTCAACTTCTTTTGCCACTGTCACGCCGTCATTGGTAACTGTCGGAGCGCCGAATTTTTTATCTATTACAACGTTTCTTCCCCTGGGTCCCATGGTCACCTTTACCGCATTGGCAACCGCTTCGACACCCTTGAGTAAGGACTTTCTTGCATCTTCTGAAAACATTAACTGCTTAGCCATATTAAACTACCTCCATAAAATTTAGGTTCTAAGTTCCGGTTGTTAGGTCCCGCGTAAAATTACTTTTCTATTATCGCGAGAACATCATCTTCTCTCATGATAAGATGTTTGTCCCCGTCAACAGTGATCTCGTTGCCTGAGTACTTTGCGAACATCACGATATCGCCTTTTTTTACTGAAAGCGGCTTTTTAGTCCCGTTTTCAAGTATTTTTCCGGTACCAATCGCGATCACTTTGCCTTCTTCAGGTTTTTCTTTCGCTGAATCCGGAATTATGATCCCGCCTTTCTTAGTTTCCCCTGCTTCGAGGGGTTTTACCAAAATCCTGTCTTCCAACGGCTTTATATTCATACTTCCCTGCACCTCCTATAGAATTTATGCCTTTAGGCATTTTTGTGGTTTTTACAAACCATTACACCCTTATTATATAGCAATTACCATGCCAACATTTAATAACAATAAAAAAATCATTGAAATACCTTGATTTTCAAGACATATTAAGTTTGCAAAGGAACTTATCAACACCTTTATCAACAAAATAATTGTTCCATTATGAAACAGTTGTTTCATTTCTAGTATTTAGCAACATAAATATTAATTATTGTTGGAAATAGCTGTTTGCTTTGATATGATAAACTCCTACATATATCATATATATAGAACGCCGGATCTAATTGTGGTTATAAATCCAATATTTGAAATGGAGCGTCGCATTGTGAAGATCTTATCTAAAATTCTAACTGTCTTTGCCTGGCTGCTTGCTTTTTTTATATTTTCAGGTATATTCCAGGACCTTCAAGCCATGAATTACTATGTGGATTTTGACGGAGGCTCGGATGAAAACAAGGGGGCAGCCCCGGATAAACCATTTAAGCATTGTCCCGGCGATGAGGCCGCGGCCGGAAAGGCCGCCCTGCTTAAACCCGCGCCCGGAGATACTGTGATCTTTAAGGGGGGAATATATTACCGGGGCTCTATAAATTTAAACGCCGGCGGCGAAGCAGGAAAACCTTTTACCCTGGACGGGAACACTGCCGGCAATTTTGGCAAAGGCCGCGCAATCATAGACGGTTCTGAAATTATCACCGGCGGAAAGAAATGCGTCTCTTCCGGCGAGGCCGGGGGCAATCCCAACTGGGGAAAAATAATTCGGTTACCGGCTCCGAAAGGGACAAAACCGATGAGCTGGAACCTCTGTGAAGGCGACCAGCTGCTTTTTCTGGCACAGCAACCCAACCCCAAAGATCCCTTCTGGGCGGACGATCTTGAGAGTTATTACAAGATCCCCACAGCCGCGTGCACGCTTACTTCGATAAGCGATAAACGCCTTGACTCTTTTGGCGGCAAAGAGCTGGTGGGAAGCCAGCTCCTCTATTTTGGCAAGCCCAACTGGCTTTCCGTATGCGATATCACCGGCTATAATCCTGCGGGCCAAAAATTGACCTTCACCAAAGGCGACAAGATAACGGCGCTCTATCCGTCCGAAACAAAGTATGCCCTGCTCAACCATGTGCGGCTTATAGACAGGCCGGGGGAATACTGCTTTGATAACTCCCGGGGAATAATTTTTGTTTGGCCTTTAACAGAAGGCGCTCCGGAAAAAAAAGTTTTCACTCTTTCCAAACGGAAGTTCGGAGTGGAGCTTAACGGCAAGAGTTATGTAACTGTTCAGGGGTTTCGGATCCAGAAACAGTGCGCCGGTATAGGAGAACAGGGCGGCACGGCCGTTCACGGTGCCGGACCGGCTACGAACATAATTATCCGGGACAATGAGCTCACTCTGGTCCGCTCCCTGCCGCGGCAGGGGACCATCTGCCTTACCAAATGCACCAGCAGTTTGATAGAAAAGAACCGGTTGTGGGAGAATCCTTTTTTCCGCGTTATGATCCTTGACGGCTTTAATGATTCAGTCGTGCAGGACAACTATCTCGACAAGAACGGCGGCTCGGGTATTATTATGTACCGGACACACCGCGCAAAGATCCTCAATAACACAATTCACCGTCACCTTGCCGTACACGCCCAGGGCATGGCGCTTTACGCGGATTGCTCCGATATCCTTATAGAAGGTAATACCTCTTTTGACCGCACGGCACTGACCCTTCAGGACGGAGAGAATTTTACGATACAAAATAATGTCTTTCTTGGAGGCGGAGGGACCTCCATCGGCCTGTGGAGCGGGAGCGCGCTTAAAAATGTTGCTATTTTAAACAATGTATTGATAGGCGCGGATACGGGTACAGATTGGGCAAAGGACCTGTCAATCTACAGCAACAACACGGCCAAAGATTCGAAGTTTATCATAAAAAACAATATTGTTGACGGCATGGAATTGGGAGGAGCTGGAGCCGGGCATGAAGTTGATCACAATATTTTCACCCGCAGCGGAAAACTCAAGTTCCCTAAAGGCAATCTGATCGAAACAAATTTATCAAAGATATTTGCCGCTCCGGAAAAAAACGACTACCACCTCAAGCCGGGCAGCCCTGCCATAGCCGCCGGTGCGGATGCCGGCCCGCTATATCCCAGGCAGGCCTTCCCGGACTTTGATTTCCAAAACGATCACGACGGCCGCACGCGAAACTCCGGCAAAGCAATAGATATCGGGGCCTACGCGTTTTCCATACGCTGATATACAAAGTTACTTTTTCCTTTTGCTTTTTTTCCAATTCTTCCGTAATGCTTTGGAGCTGTTTCAAGGCATCCCCCGGATTTTCAACAATATTTTTTGCGATCCCGGCAGGTTCGCTGAATCTTCTATACTGGCGTCTTTCAACCAGAAGATATCTAAACTGACTTTATCACGCCGGATTAATTCCTCGCAAGTGAACGCTTTAAACCTGTCAGTTTCTTTTCTGGCATTCCTGTTTTTTTTGTCATAAGGGTCAATAAAATATTAAAGGTCTTCAAATTTCATCCGTCCTATTTTCAAGGTAAAGTTGACAAAGAGTGACTGTCACTCTTTGTGGTTAATTATCTTGGCTGGCGTTGTTTATATCTAAAGATTTTCAGATCCGACGATAGGTCTTTCTGATTAACGTAGTTTGCCCATTGCTTTTTATTTATTTCACAGTATTTGAAAAAGTCATCAATTTTTAAAGTTGAAGCGTTTTTGTAACCAAGATGCTCTCTAGCAGTAGACCAACGCCAGTTCTCTATGTTCTTGACCAAGCCTGCTCTTATTGGATTCCTTTCAATATACCTGACTGCCGATATCAAATGGTGACTGTCAAGCACGGCTGAAAAATACCTTTCTTTCCATAAATGACCATCCTTTAAGTATTTTCTGTTAAAATAATGACTATACGTTGTATTTAGTTTTCTGAAAGTTTTAAGTAAAGAATACGCATCATTTGGAATGACTACCATATGAATATGATTATCCATGAGACAGTATGCCAATATTCTTAAACTATACCTATCCGCGCTTTCTTCAAGAAGATTCAAATATCGAATTCTGTCTTTATCTTCTTTGAATATTTCCTGTCGGTTATTTCCTCTTTGACAAATATGATGCGGAGATCCCGGTTCAACAAGTCTGGCTGCTCGTGGCATATGTTTTCACCCCCCAGTGAAATATATTAGTATTTACCATAGTTTATCGCATTTGTCAAACCTAAATAAACTAAGTTAAATAAACTAAGTTAAAGTTATCAGAAAGAGTGACTGTCACTCTTTTAAGTGATTGGCGTTTTTACGAGGGGAGCTATCTTTTTAGTTTGTCTATTTCTTCACGGGCGATTTTGACCCAGCGGGTGATACGGGTGGGGTCGCTTTCCACGGTATGCAGGTCTTTCATGATTATTTCCAGGGGCAGATTTCCGGCGATCTTCAAAGTATTTTTCAGGTCTTCCCTGACATTTTTTTCATTGAACTGGACCGCAATTTGCGCGGGATTCGGTTTTCTTGAGAAAACATATTTCTTACCGAGTCTGGCGGCCATTATCTCCTGGTCAGCCCAGGGGGAAACGGAAACCCGTCTTAAATTCGGCATTTCTTTTATGATCCAGTCTATCCTCAAATGCAGGGGCTCGCAGCAGCCGTAACAGATCAATCCGAACTTATTTGTAACAGGCACCTGATATTTGAGGATAAACTCAGCGAACATTTCCGGCCCCACGCCCACAGTTTCCTGGGATTCACTTAGGCCCCAGATGTCCTTAAGCCGCACGCGGTCGCCTTCATGCCAGTCCTTCTGCGGAAGTTCCTCCGTGTAAGCCACGCCACCTGAACCCACATAATCGTCCTCATTCACAGGCGTAAGCAAACCCTGCTTTTCGAACCAGTCTGCAAAACTGATATGCTCGTTCATCAAAAATTTCATAAGCCGGTGCAAATTCTCGGGCTGGTCATACATGTATATCATCAGGTTCTCAAGGCCGATAAGCCTGATAGCTTCCCAGGTCATGCCAAGCGTCCACCAGTAATTTCCGCGTATGCGGGTTGGAAGAAGCGTGCCGAATATGGATTTCGCAGTCTCTATCTTTTTGTAGGTCCCGTTGCGCTCCACGGAGAGTTCGCGGAACTTGAGCTTAGCAAAATCTTTGTCAAGATCTTTTAAAGGCGCGTCCCATACATAGCTCCCTCCGTTATCCCCGTAGGCATATTCCACATTAAAACCAAAATCGCCTTTTTTAATATCCCAGGGAATATTCAGATAGGGTTCAAAGGCCTTATCGTCCTTTATGGTTTCCATCGTATATATTTCCATCTTTAAGGTATATTCCCACTCACGGAGCAGCTTATCTTCGCATTCAAGCGAAAAATCCGGGATAAGTTCTTTCCAGGAACCTTCGGGAAATACCAGCACCGCCGGCCTTAAAGGTTTCAGGTCATTTATGCTTTTTAGGAGCTTCTTTTTTTCAAAATTTTCTTTTTTCCCGCAAAGCTCTATCTTTTTTGCGGCAAGCCTTACCAGTATTTCTTTTTCCCTGCTCGTCATTTGATGCTCCGTTAAAATCTGCCGGCCGGTTTATTTACGGGATCGACCGCATAATTTTCTTCAAGAACGCTTATTATTTCCTTAAGATCTTCGGGGAGGGGCGCCCGCAAGTGCAGGGAGCGGTGGGTCTTCCAGTACATGAACATGGCATCGGAGGCATGGAGAGTCAGGCGTTTTGTCGAAAACGGCGCTTTACCCTTTCTTTCCAGGATAAGCGCTTTCCTGTCGCCGTAAACATGATCATAGGCGAGCGGCTTTCCTATTGAAGCCATATGTATCCTTATCTGGTGCGTCCGCCCTGTTTTTGGCTCCACTTCAAGAAGAGTATAACCCTTATATTTTTTTCTGATCCTGAAAAATGTCAGCGCTTTTTTTCCTTCTTTTGAGATCTTAACTTTGCCGGAAGACCCTTTCAAAATAGGAAGGGTTACCTGTCCGGGCGCTTTGACTTCCCCTTTTACAAGTGCCAGGTAGAGTTTTCTCATTTTCTGACCGGCAAACATTTCTCCCAGGCTGGTTTGCGTTTCGCGGTTTTTTGCGATTATCAGGACCCCGCTGGTATCTTTGTCTATCCTGTGCACGGGAAAAACGCGGGCTCCGGCAAGATATTCAACGGCCGCGTCTATCGCGGTTTTTTCCTTCGGATGTTTTGGATCCCGGATAGAAAGCAGGCCCGACGGTTTGTTAAAAACCAGCAGGTTGGTATCTTCAAAAATTATCTCAGGTATTATCACCGGTCCCTCCCGGATGTTTTGGATTTAGCGGGTGCCAAGCTGTTTATAAAATCCTGCCTGCCATAAAGACACTGCCCGCTGTAAAGAGCCGGCGGGGCAGAAGGAATTTTCATTATGAAGACACTGGATCCTCGATAAAAACATTCGAGGATGAAAGAAAAATACTATTTTTCTTTCACTTTTTTCTTTTTGAAATATAAAAGAAATCTCTGGTATGCGGCTTCAAATATCTTCCGGGAGCACCAAAATATCGTTCATTCAAATGAACAGCTTTTAGGAGGATTTCCCCGTCTTTTCCTCTTTTGTAAGCATTCTTTTCGTCTTTTTCGGGAGTATAGATCTCGCAAGCTACATTGACCAGATTCATATCAAGATGCATGGCTTCTTCAACACCCGCTAAAAGCATCGCCTTGGCAAGTGTATAGGCGGACACGGAATTACCGATGGCAAACACTGCCTTGCCTTCCCTGGTAAGGCCAAAACCCGTGCGCCAGACATATATGCTTTTATTCTTATCCGCAGAAAGCCCCCAGTACTTATTTTTATCGTTAAAAATACCCTTTTTTATTAAAGGTTTTAAATTTTGCCTGAAAGAAACCATGGACGGTGTTTCTTTTATATCTTCATCCCAGACCCCCATTTTAATTGAGCCGTCGGCGTACATGGCAATGGTCTCTATTTCTTTTACCGGAGGCAGCAGCATATCTCCTTCCGCCATCATTCCGTAAGCACCATGCACCGCCTGAAAGCCGCCTGAAAAAGCAAGGAGCACTTTTTCCCGGGTATCATCATCGTAAGGGATGATACCTTTTCCTTTTATTCCGGTCGTGGAAACAGGGTGAATGGTGCCGGCGACAGGAAAGATTTCTGTCCTTGCAGTATCAATGTAAAGCAGATCTACAAGCGCGTAGGGCCTTTCGGGATCCGGCCTGATAATAGTCCTGGCAAGCAGGGTCAGGTCCTTATCCTCAGCCTGGGGGAGCCCCTCTGCGGTCCAGATACCTTCGCCTTTTAACGGCTCATTTTTTATTAGGGGTTCAATGTTTTTAAGAGCCGTATCCGCTTTCCCTTCCTTAAAGCCGCTCTTTACACGGTTAAAAAACCTGCTCAGAGAATAAGTCAAATTATCAAACCAATCTTTAATGGAAAAGAAAACCGCTTCCAGGTTACCTATAAATTCCGGGCCTGTTATCCCCCTGGCAAAATTTACACAGGCCGCGATCAGGCTTTCTTCGCCTTTTACTTCCGGAAAATATTTGAACTCAGCTGTTTCCGGGGTGACAATCCCTTTTATGGGATTTAAACTAACGGTCTTTATTTCGTCTTTAAGCCGGTAATGGGCCCTTACCTTCAGGCCGCTGTCCCAGTTAAGCTGTAACTTTTTTACCGCGGGCTTAAAGACAAATAATTTTCTGTATTGCCCGGACGTTCTTATCGTGGTAACCGATTGAAAAGAGGCGCCCATAGAGGTCGCAAAAGCAACCCAGCCGTTCCTGACTGCAAATACACCTTCTTCCGCGTCGGGGGTATTTGAAAGATTGATTATCTCTTTAACTTTTCTTATCTTTCCGGAAGACCCTACTTTCAGCCTGGCAGAATAGATCTCTGCGGGCCGGGTTTCGTCTTCTGCAAAAGAAAAGACCACACGGCTGGAAAAGCTTTTTCCGGCTGCATAAAAATCAATTTGCACGCCTTTTTCATCATAGACACTCTTAATAAGATGTTTTTCCGCGAGCGAGTTTAATTTTTGGCAAAATTCTTTTTCCTGCGCGGTTGGAATAATATTTTTTACGGCAGTAAACACTGCAAAAAGCGCAAGTACCGTCAATATTATAATAACAACAGGTTTTTTTATAACTTTATTGAAGTTCAAGGATTTGTCCTTTGATCACCTTACTTAGTACGTATAGTATTATATATATATAGAAGCACATTTACAAGCCCGAATTATGTAAATTCGGGCTGATGGCACGGATTTAACCGAGATGACACAGATAAAAGCGGTTTCCGCAGATTAAACCTGATTTCCCGGGTAACGGTTTTACATAATGGCGAAATTAGTACTCCCGCAAATATCTTGTCTTTGAATTAATTATTAAAGCAGGGCTTTGAGATCCAGGCCTTCAAGCCGGGCAAATTTATCCACCTCTGCATCCAGGTCGGCATATTTGAGTTTTATCTCGTTTACTTTATCCAGGCAGGAAATAAAAACCGCGACAAGTTCCGGATCAAAGTGCCTGCCCGCGCCTTCTTTGATAATAGACAGCACTTTTTCTTCCGGCATCGGCTCTCTATAGACCCTCTTGCTTGAAATCGCGTCAAAAACATCGGCAAGAGCCACGATCCTTCCTTCGAGCGGAATATCCGCGCCTTTTAATTTCTGCGGATATCCGGTCCCGTCATATTTTTCGTGATGCGTAAGCGCGACGATCCTGGATCTTGAGATCACCGGAACTTCCGAATCCTTAAGGACCAGGGCCCCGATAACCGTGTGGCGCTCCATAAAACTTCTTTCTTCCGGAGTGAGCGGCCCGGGTTTCTGAAGGATAGAATCCGGGATCCCAAGTTTACCGATGTCGTGCATGGGGGACGACCAGAAGATCATCTCGCAGTATTCTTTGTCGAAGCCGAGTTTTTCCGCGAGCAAGCGGGAATAATGGCTGACCCTGATTATGTGATTGGCGGTTTCTTTATCCCGGTATTCCGCCGCTTCCGAAAGCCGGAAAATAGTTTCATAATGGGCGTCCTTTAACTGATCGGCAAGCTGGGTATTCTCGATGGCTACCGCGGCCTGCGAAGAAAAAGAAAATATTATTTTTTCAAGCGCCGGCTCAAAAGCGACCGGCATTCCGTCCCGCAGGGAATTTACAAGCTGCAAAACTCCCAGGACTTTGTTTTCCTTATTTATCAGGGGGACGACCAGCATCGACACGGCATTGTAGCCGTACTTAATATCAAAGGAGGGATCATAGTGAAAATCAGATTCTTTTGTTATCTTATTTACATCCGGTATATTTAAGGGCTTACCGGTGACCGCGGCATAGCCGGACAGGCTTTGTTTTGTAACCGGCATTTCAAAGGTCTTGACTATCTCTTTTATTTTTTCCGGGCCCAGCTTTTTTAAAAGCGTATTGTTCCGGCTGGTTTTAAAGATCATTTTATTCTTATTTACGAGATAAATAGAGCCGCCGTCCGCTTTTGTGAGCTCCTGGGCTTTTGTAAGGATCAAGTTGAGCAGTGTTTCCAGGTCATGCTCGCTGGAAAGGGAAATACCGACGTCTAGTATTTCTTGGAATTCTTTTTCAAGCATTTGCTCTAATATACAATATATGCCTTAATAATACAATGTTAAACAAGTCCCCGCCCCGCCTGTTAATTTCTCAAGCCGGAAAGAAAAGTAAATATCCATTCAGCATATACACAAGCCCGGCAATACCAAAACACAGGCCCGCATACCAGAGCTCTTTTTTCTTTAAAAGAGCGCTTACCGAGGAAAGCATAATAGCTATTTGCAGCCACATGACCGCGAACCCGAAAGATGCCGAGTGTTTTTTACATTCTTTTTGTTCTTCCTGAAGGGCTTCGGCTTCTTTTTTTATTGTCTCCTCTTCTTCCTTATATTTCAATATTTTTTCATCATATTTTTTTATCTTCTCTTCCACGGCCTGCCTGGTTTTCAGATCAGTGGAATTCATTGTATAGGCCAGTAAATTATCCTTCGCTGAAGAACTCAGGTTTTCCTTGATAGACTTGGCCTGGTAATAGGACCACCTGTTGGCCTCCTGGGTATTAAGTATCTGTATCCGCCCGGAATAACCGCCTCCTTTCATAGAGGAGATCGCCGTGCAGACGGCCAAAATAGTGGTGGTAAGAGCGACCCATTGCGTCCACCTTTCTTTCACTATTTCCGGTAATTTGGTTTTTTCCTCATTTTTTGTCATTATTTTTTATCCTTTTTGAATTAAAGCCGTCCTATTTTCGGCGGCAGGATATATTATCAGATTCCCGGATAATTTTCAAGATTGGACAGATGCTGCTTTATCCCTGCTTCAATATATGATAGAATTATCCCTGTGGAAAATAAGATCATAGAAGTACATGGGGTCAGAAAGAACTTTTCGACCGGTTTTTTCCGTAAAAAGATAAATACGGCGCTGGACGGCGTTTCTCTTTTTGTCAGGAAAGGCGAGATCTTTGGCTTGCTGGGGCCTAACGGCGCCGGAAAGACAACACTTTTAAATATTATTTCCACGCAGCTCCTGCCCGACAAAGGAAGCGTCAAAATGTTCGGCAAGGAAACGACCGGGCTTTCCATGCATGAACTCTCCGGGCTAAAATCCAGGATAAATATGTGTTCAGGCAACCCTAACTTTCCCTGGAGTTTGACTGTTGAAGAAATATTAAAATACTATTCCATGCTTTACGGCTGTAAACTTTCCGCGTGCGGGAACAATGTTAACGCACTGATAAAAACTTTTGAACTTGAAAAATACCGCGCGGCAAGATATGACCGCCTCTCCACCGGGACAAAACAACGGCTGGCGCTGGCAAAATCCATGATAAACAAGCCGGAGATTCTATTACTTGATGAACCTACAATAGGCCTGGATCCTGATATTGCCAGAAAACTACGGGCCAAGATCCTTGAGATAAATAAAAAAACAAATACCACTATCATATTGACCACGCATTATATGAAGGAAGCCGAGGAACTTTGCGGCAGGATCGCTTTTATAAAGAACGGAAAGATAAAAGCCCTCGGGACAAAGGCAGAGCTCAAGAAGAAGACCCACGCAAAGGATTTAGAAGAAGTCTTTATGGACCTGGCAAAATGACGAAAAAGCGGAGCATATCTTGATAGGAAAAATACTGGCGTTCACATACCGGAACTGGATATTCGCAAAGCGTAATCTCTTCGCATTTTTTGAATTATTATTCTGGCCGGTAGTAAGCCTGATATCTATGGGCCTTATGAGCGGATTTCTTAAACTCGATCAGACCTTGTTAAATTTCGTTTTGACCGGAGCCATTACCGCCGGAACGATACAGGTCGCAACTCTTGATGTTGCATACGGACTTCTCTATGATGTCTGGTCAAAAAGCATCAAACACACTTTTCTTGCCCCTATAGAGCATTATCATTTCATTATCGGTTCCTGGATAGTGGGCATAGTCAGGGGTGTGATAATATTTACACTTATGGGAGTATTTTCTCATTACGCCTTCGGCTTTGATATACCATCGTATAAGATGGCAATTATTTTTATGGCGGGAGTTTTCCTCAATGCCTTAATCATGGGAATGGTCATTTGTTTTTTTATCACACTTTACGGTCAGCGGGTGGAGATTATCGCGTGGGCTTTTGCTACCTTAGTAATGCTCATATGCGGAATTTACTACCCGGTAAGCCAGCTTCCTTCTTTTTTCCAGAGACTCGCAGAACTTATCCCGCTTACATATTTCCTGGAATATTTCCGGAGCGGTTACGGCTTTACACCGTTGCTCACCCGCCTTCTCCTAAAAGGCTTTATAATGTCCCTTGTCTATATCGGACTGATACTGGTCGCGATAAACTGGGCATATCAACGCTCCCGTAAAAACGGGATAATAATGCGGTTGTCGGAGTAATCAGATAAACGCTGTTCGTAAGCAAACCTTACACAAACCTTACAAACTTTATAAACCGTTCTTTTTCTGTTATAATGCGGCATGTGGTATAAATTTTCCGGTAATCCAAAAAAAGTCTGGTTCGGCCATACCTTACAGGAGCACGGCAAGCATCCCGACCGGGTTCTGGATGTCTGGGTATTTGGCTATATTCATTCGGGGAACATGGGCTTAAATGCCGGCGGAGAAAAAGCCGACCTTAAAGCCGGTTCCTTCTATCTCCTTCCTCCCGGAATAAGGCATTTTGGCACCGATGATAAATTCAATGATGTTTACTGGGTCCATTTTAAGATAAACGCGCGCCCCGCGGAAAAACCGGAGAATGTTGATTTTAAAAATATCCGCTTACCGCTTTTTGGAAAACTTCCCGCGGAGCTCCCGGTCAAACCGGTCATGGAAGCCATGAGCCGCCTCTCCCGGCAGGGGCTTTCCTCGGATGAGATGTTCGGAACACAGTTTAAAGCCCTTCTATATAATATCGGCCTTGAGGCCCAAAAAAACGCCCTGAAACAAAACCGCGGTACCAGGACGGCGTATGAAATCTTTTCCTACCTGGAAAAAAATATCGATAAAAACATCCGTGCCTCCGCCCTGGAAGCCAAATTTGGCTATTGTTACTACGAACTTAACGGTTTTTTCAAGGAACATTTCGGAACGACAATAAAACAGAAGGTTCTGGACATGAAGATAAAAAAAGCCTTTGAACTTCTGACTCAGGGCGAAAAGATAGCAGGCGTCGCCGAAAAACTCGGATTTAATGATTACTATTACTTTCTCAAGCTTTTTAAGAAGATAAAACATATCACGCCGAAACAACTGAAAAAGCACCATTCTTCTTAATCTCCTCTTGCTTCACTTTTTCCATTTTTACTATTTTTCTTTCATTGTTATTCTTCTCATTCCCGAATATACTTCACTAATGTACAAATCAGGAGGAGTTTATGAAAATAGTTGATACATCAAAAAGCAGGTACGCAATACTTGAGGGTTTTGGAATAGATAAGATAGGAATAGCCGATAATTTCTGGGCGCCAAAGATCGAGGTTAACCGCCGTGTTTCCCTTCCCCACCAGTACAGGGAATGCGAACGAACCGGCAGGGTGGATAACTTCAGGATCGCCGCCGGGATTAAAAAAGGTAAATTTAAAGGCATCTACTTTAATGATTCCGATGTGCATAAACTTATGGAAGGCGTTTCTCTTGATCTTGCCGCGAAAGACAGCCCTATAAGAAAATCCCTTGAGGATTTTATTTCCCTCGCCGCCAAAACCCAGCAAACAAACGGTTACCTCAATACTTATTTCATGATAAATAAGGCAAAGAAATGGAAACACCTGTCCTGGGGGCATGAGCTCTATACGGCAGGCCATATGCTGCAGGCCGCGGTGGCTCATCACAGGGTCACAGGCAAAGACAATTATCTTAACATTGCAAGGAAGTGGGCCGACGGGGCTTACGCCTATTTCGGGCCGGGCAAACACCGCGGGACTTGCGGCCATCCGGAGGCCGAGATGGCGTTAATCGAACTTTACAGGGAAACCGGTGATAAAAAGTATTTCAACCTGGCAAAATTCTTTCTCGAAGAACGCGGGAAAAAACCATTTCTTTTTAACGGCGATACGGATTTGCAGGACCATCTCCCGATAAGAGAACAAAAAACAATGGTGGGGCACGCGGTAAGGCAGTTTTATCTTTGCTCGGGAGAAGCGGACTACTGTGCGGAAACCGGTGATAAAAAAGTGCTTGCAGCCCTAAAAAAACAATGGGACAATTTCGTCAACTCCAAGATGTATTTGACCGGAGGAGCCGGTTCCAATTACATCCATGAATCTTTCGAAGAAGCATACCAATTGCCCAATAGGGCGTACGCCGAAACCTGCGCTTCAATTGCTTCGTTCATGTGGAACTGGAGAATGTTCCTTCTCGAGGCAAACGCAAAATATACGGACCTTATGGAAACCGTGATGTATAACGGAATTCTGAGCGGTATGAGCCTGGACGGCAAACGATATTTTTATGCAAACCCGCTTGAACACAAAGCAAAAGGCCCGCTTAAGGCAGCGGCCGTCCAAGCCGTAGGAGGAAATCAAAGAACTTCAAAACACTGGGACGGCACTGCCTGTTGTCCGCCGAATGTCGCCAGGTTTTTCGCTTACTTCCGCGGCAGTATTTACTCACGGGCAAAGACAAAACCCGGGTTATTTATTAACTTTTACGCCGCCGGTACCTCAAAACTCGATCTCGCCGGAACTTCTATTAAAGTTACACAGAAAACAAATTACCCCTGGGACGGAAAGATTGTTATCAGTGTGGATCCGGACGTACCTTCAAAATTCACGGTAAACGTCAGGATACCGGGCTGGGTAAAGAATGCGCAGGTTTCATTTAACGGTAAGCCGGTAAAAGCGGCGCTACCGGGAAGCTATTTGTCGCTTAATAAAGAATGGAAAAAAAGGGACACGATAGAACTTTTATTCCCCATGCCGGTCGAAAGAACAATAACAAATGAAATAGTTACAACAAATACCGGCTGTACCGCCCTGAAAAGAGGCCCGCTGGTTTATTGTATAGAGTCAGCCGACTTCGGAAAAAACAACCTGTTTGAGGTAGTTCTGCCCAAAAATGCAAAGCTCACTACGGAGCACAGGCCTTCCATGCTTAAAGGTGTAACGGTCATAAAAGGAAACGCCCTTTTAAAGAAAGAAACGCAAGGCCTTTATTCTAAGGAAGGAAAAGAGATTTACAAGAAAATAAAATTCACCGCAATACCTTACTTTGCCTGGGCAAACAGGAAACCGGGAATGATGAGAGTGTGGATACCGGAAACTTAATACCTAATAGCTTTTTGAAAATAAAAATTTATTATTGCGGTTTAATATTAAATTCTTCTATCCTGTAAATCCCGGCTTCTCCGGTTACTATTGTCATTCTGCCTTTGTCCATATAGTTATCCTGCATGTGTTTTCCGTGATTTTGGCAGAAAAGGAAGAAAAAACTCCGGAGAATATCACTGTGGGCAACCAGGGCGGCGCTCTCAGTGCATTCACTGTTGACCCGGTTTAACACCTTTATTAACCTGGCTTTTATTTCCTCGTTGGACTCTCCACCTTCCACTCTCGCGGCATTATCCCCCGCCTCCCAGGCATTTACAACATCTATATATATCTTCCAGTTTATGGGATCAACATGGCTTTTTCCGTCAAGAATCCCCACATCCGTTTCTTTGAGATTTTCGTCGGTAATAAGTTCTCTGGTTGGAAATATAAGTTTGGCTGTTTCTTGCGCTCTTCTTAACGGGCTGACAAAGACTTTTTCTACGGGAATATCCTTAACAAACTCCCCCATTTTCCTTGCCTGCTCTCTGCCGGCCGTGGTTAATCCCGGATCCAGCTTCATCCAGGCAAATACCTGCGCCACATTCGCTTCACTTTCCCCGTGCCGGAAAAAATAATATCTCATAGCCCGATGACAACCTCTTTGAAGTAGTAGTTTCCAGAAAGAAAAGCAGTTTGTTGTTTACAGTTATTTCGACTTGTCGTTACCTGTCATTTTTTAAGCAATAAAATATTGCACCTTAATGTAAGACCTTAAGAACCTTACAAACCTTAAAAACTTTATAAACCCTTTAACACAAGACCTTACAAACCTTAAAAACTTTACAAACTTTATGAACTCTTTTATCTATTATCTGTAATTAAACCCTTCTTCCAACATAGCCAGATAGTTTTCTACGGGGACGTAATCGGCCACGGAGTTTCCTGCGCCAAGGGCATAACCGCCGTCCTTACCGCACCGGTCAAGGAGAAATCTTGTGTGCTTTCTTACTTCTGCCGGAGTGAACCTGGAGAGCTTGTCCATGTCAAAGCCGCCAAGACAGGAAATCCTTTTTCCGTATTTGGCTTTGAATTCCCAGACCGGGTCAACAATATCTTCGTAGGAATGCTTCGCATCCCAGCCGGAAGCTATTATATCTTCGTAGACTTCCTTTAAATTGCCGCAGGCATGAAGCAGTATGGGCTTACCCGCTTGATGCGCGGCGTCAACTATTTTTTTGTGCCAGGGAAAACAGTATTCCCGAAGGTGCTCGGGAGATATGAGAGTCTGGGTTTTAAAGCCCATATCATCGTTCAGTACCAGCGCGCCGACTATCTCGTGTTTGGCGTAAGCACCTATAAGTTTTACCAGCCGGCTGCCTACGGCATCGAAAACGGCTTTTACGAGTGCCTTATCTTCTATCAGGGCAAAACTCAGCGCTTCATAACCCATAAGCCACATAACATTTGCCAGAACACCGCCGGGGCCGAAGTTAAGCGTTTTCATTCCTTCAGGAAGCATTGTTTTGATCCTGTCAAGATTAGAGAAGTTGACTTTGCTGATATCCGGCCACGGATATTTTTCAAACTCCTCCATGTTCCCGACAATACAATCTCCCGCCTGGATATAATCCCGGGTGCCTTCCGTTGTATTCCCCTTGTGCGTCCCGGGTTTTGCAAATAGAAAATTTTCATCCGCTTTCAGGTAATCACTGCCGCTCTGGAACTCTTTTGAGGCGTGGCCCCGGATCCCGGAAAAATCCGCTCTTATTGAAATATAATCATACCCCGCCCGGGAATGGAAAGCTATTTCCTTTTTTATCTCATATTCAAAAGCGTCCTTGCAATCGCCTTTCTTTATTGCATCTTTCATTATACTGTCTATAATATTAATATGGAGTTCATAGAACGGCACCCTGTCCGGCCGGCCGTCTCTTTTTAAGACTTTAAGCAGTCTGTTAAAATCCGGTTTTGATTTTATCTTTATATTATCTATACTCAGGCTCATAAGCTCCTCCTGTTTTAGCGATTCCACTGATTGCAATACCTTTGGATTCCGCTGATTATTAAACTAACATTTTCTTCATTTTTTCATACCCTGTTTGACACTACCTATTTCACCAAAAAGCAAAATCTGGACTATCAGAATATTTTAGATTATAATAGGTAAAAATACAATGTTAAAGTAATTAAAAAATTATGAAAGGAGCTGATATGTTAAGCAGTATTCTGACAGTTGAACAGATCAAGAAAATTCATAGCGCCTCTTTAAGTATTCTGGAAAAGATAGGCGTCCACATACCGCACGGACAGATGCTGCAGCTGTTTGCTGATTCCGGTGCGAAAGTGGATTTCAATACCAAAATAGTCAAAATTCCCGGCTCACTCGTTGAAAAATCTCTTAAAATTGCTTCTAAAAAGTTCATACTATATGGAAGAGATCTGACCAAAACAGCGGAATTCGGCTATGGCAAAAGGAACTATAACTCGACTGCGGGGCAGTCCTCCTGGGTGGAGAATACCGGGGACAAAAGAAGGTATACGACTTTAGAAGATGTTAAGACGGCCACCCGTTTTGCGGAGGCGCTTGATTGGATAAACATGCCCGGAGCCATGTCCGATCCTCATGAACTGGATGTGAGCTGGCGCAGTGTGGAAGTACTGGCGGAGATGATAAGAAACACAACAAAACCGGTAACTTTCTGGTTCCATAACCGCGCTGCAACTAAATTTATTATTGATATGCTCATCGCCCTGCGCGGCAGCGCCGAAAAAGCAGAAAAATTTCCGTTGTGTTATCCCTTCTTTGAGCCCATTAGCCCGTTAAAGTTCCCTTTTAACGGCATAGACCTGATATTTGAAACTGCCAGGATAAATTTACCGGTCCCGATAGGCCCGATGGCCCAGATGGGTATGTCGGCGCCTATGAGCATAACAGCAACTCTGGCACAGCAGAATGCGGAAATTTTAGCCGGCATCTGCATGACCCAGCTTATAAAACCTGGAATGCCTATCTGTTACGGCGGGACCTGCCATGCTTTTGATATGGCGTCAACTCAGTTAATCTTTGGCGGACCGGAACAGGCGATACTTGGAGTCGCAATGACGCAGATGGGAAAGCACTATGGCCTCCCTGTCTATATTAATGTTGGTCTGACCGATTCAAAACGGGCGGATGCCCAGGCAGGCATAGAAGCAGGCATCACGCTTTCCTTTGGCGCGGCAGCCGGGGCCGATATTTTCGGGCACATGGGAATCTGCGGGGTCGACCAGGGGAGTTCGCTGGACATCCTGCTTATGCAAAACGAAATTATCTCTTACACGGAAAGTACCTTAAGAAAACTAGATTTTTCCGACAAGGCACTTGCGCTGGACGAGATTGCAGCCCGGGGCCCCGGCGGCAATTTTATTGATACGGATTTTACTGCAGAAAACTTTAGAAAAGAACTCTGGTTCCCAAAATTATTCGACCGGAATTATTACCAAGCCTGGATGGATAATAAAGCTTTGAGCATGGAAGACCGCTGCAGGCAGAAAAAAGAAGAAATCCTAAAAAATCACAAACCCGAACCGGTATCTTTTGCGCTGGATAAAACCCTGACCGCAATAGTAAATGAAGCAAAGAAGGAATTGGGTTTAGCATCGAAGAAATAGAATTGGACGGGGCAAAGCACAAGAGTGGTTTATCAATTGCAAGTATATTACAAACTAAGGGTGGCTATCACTCTTTTGCTCTGCCAATAACTCTTTCGAATCGGTTATTCTTTTAAAAGGCTGGTGATTATCCCTACCATTACTTCTTTTTCTTTAGGGTCACTATTGGCTATAAGAAGAGCAAGGGTCAAGATAGTGTTATCATTGATTTTACGCTCTCCATTTTCTTTGCTCAACACTTCGTTCTTTTCAAGGAAATACAGAAAAAGCAGCGAGGCTATCCGTTTGTTACCGTCTGAAAATGGATGATCTTTTATGATAAGATACATCAAGTTTGCAGCTTTTTCTTCCACCGAAGTGTAGAGTTCTGTCCCGTCAAAGGTCTGGTAAATACTTCCAATAATACTGTCAAATTTTTTGCTGATTTCATTGCCAAATATACTGGTAGCCTCGCCTTTTTGTGCCAAATTGCTCTTTATCCCGGCAATGAAACTTAAGCATTCATCGTAGGCAATTGTATATTTAGGTTTTTCACCTTTAACTGAAGGGAGCTGCCCGTTATCATATTGAAAGAGTTTAGTTAAAGACCCGGAATATTCTTCAAGAAGAGAGAGGAGCTCCTCCGCCTGGCCTTTCAACTCACACTGTTTTGATTTAGCTTTCAAAAACTTGATAGTCTTCTGTAATTCCTGGATTTTCCTTGTGCCAATATTTTTTACATTCAAAATATAGCCATTTACAAGATAATCTTTAAGGGTTTTAGTAGCCCAAATACGAAAACTTGTAGCTTTCTGAGAGTTAACCCTATAGCCTACAGAAATAATCATATCCAGGCTGTAAAATGCTGTATTATACTTCTTTCCGTCTGTTGCAGTATGTTCCAAAACGGAACTTACTGATTTTTCATCAAGTTCATGAGTTTTCAGTATATTGTTAATATGTTTTGTAATTGCAGGTCTTTGAGTACCAAATAATTGCGCAATTTGCGCTTGAGTCAGCCAGATTGTATCTTTTTCAAGTTTGACTTCAACATTGGCTTTGCCATCCCAAGAAGTATAGATAGCTATCTGATTCAAGCCGTATTTTGCATTTTTTTCGCGAACAATATTATTGTTCATAAGTATAAAGTCCTCCGAATTCACCCTTCGTCATTAAACATTATATCATTTTTTGATAAATTTTAAATGTATTTCCAGTCATAGATAATACGGATGACATACTATTAAGTTGCATTTGAATGGTTAAATGTTCCCAATAGTTGTAACTTTACGGAAGGAGTTGAAAACCCATGGCAAAGGTCTGCCCAACTATAAAAGAAATTAATAAAATTTCAGTAATTATAATGCTTGTAAGTGCGGGAAACTAAGTGGTGCTCAAGCTAGCAGTATGCTTGGCTATTCTATCGTTCATATTTCACTGCAGAAAACTTTAGAAAAGAACTCTGGTTTCCAAAATTACTCGACCGGAGTTATTACCAAGCCTGGATAGATAATAAAGCTTTAAGTATGAAAGATCGCTGTAGACAGAAAAAAGAAGAAATCCTAAAAAATCACAAACCCGAGCCGGTATCTTCCGCTCTGGATAAAGCCTTAACCGAAATCGTAAATGAAGCAAAAAAGGACTTGGGTGTACCACCGAAGAAATAGAATTGGACGGGACGAAGTACAAGAGTGGCTTGTCAATTGCAAGAATATTACAACCTAAGGGTGGCTGTCCCTCTTTACATCAGAGTGGCTTGTCAATTGCAAGAATATTACAACCTAAGGGTGGCTGTCCCTCTTTACATCGCGGTCTTTAAGAGATTATGGCTTTCTTCGTCTAAAATGCAGAATTTCCTTATCTGGCGGGAAGTCATATGCGCGTTGCAAAAGACCTTAAGCCCTTTAAATCTTTCTCTTTGCAGGGTTCTCGAAGTGTCGACTCTTTTTTTAATGGTCTCCAAACTGTCCCCTGTGGCTTCCGCAGATAATTGCTGGTATTTTACCGCCGGCACTTCTATATGTATATCTATCCTATCCAGAAGCGGCCCGGAGATCTTTTTCAAATACCTTTGTATCTCATGCATGCTGCACTTTCACCCCTTTCTCCCGCCGCCGTAGTACCCACAGGGGCACGGATGCGGTACAGGCTTTGGGGCAGATCAATAGAATATCTCAATTATGTCTTAAAGAAATGAGAGCCACTATTAATTACCAGTTTCACATCAATTTAATGGTAGCTATACTTGTTTATGTAACCCATCAGCCATGGCTATTTATCTTTTTTATCTACAAAATTTCCGCCAACACTACTTGGCATGACCAGCCCAAAAAATATGGTCGTTAAAATAACAATGCCTCCGATAATTACAGCCCCAATCACTATTGTTATTGAAAATGCCTGCCCGAGAATTTGGCCGTATTTAAGAACAACAAAAGGGACGCCAATTGCGAAGATAAGTCCTCCAATTAATCCCAACACTCTAAATGTACCGCCTGCAAATTTCACCACTCCATTATTTGACATTTTTATCCTCCTTTTTATAATTAATTCTTATTGTTTGCCGTAAAGTTTGTAAAGCATAACGACAACGACTGCTTGCTGTATTTATTGATATGTTAAGTGCTTTGCTTATTTCTTTAAAACTCATACTTCCATAATATCGCAAACGTAGTGCAGTTTGTTGCGCTAAAGGAAGCCTCATAAGAGCTTTCTCCAGTTCTGCCGGAGGTAAATCAAATGCACTCTCTTCTTCATTAAGTGCTTCCTGCATTCCCTGTTTTTCGAGTAAGTCAGGCTCAAATGGAACCCAATATATCTTTTGCGCTCTGTATTTTAAAGAATTTACCCAAACTGCCCTGTTAATATACGCCCGCAGATTAGTTATATTGCTTCTTTCACGATTACGCCAAATATTTAACAGAGTATCATGGACTACGTCTTCAGCTTCATGTTCGTCTTTTAAAATAGAGCGTGCAACCCGTAATAATTTTGACCGCATACCAGCAACTGCTTTATCAAATGTCTCATACGAAATATGGCTTGCCATCTAACTCCTTACCTATAAGATAGATCTAAAAACAGGTGTTTTTGTCTATAAAATTATAACAGCATAAGCATTTTATTCAATAAAAAACCGCAGATCGCTTTACGCAACCTGCGGTTTGGGATAATTGGCGCCCCATACTGGACGAGTTTCGCAACTGGCTGATGTCTAATAAAAATGAACTTTTTCCTGAATTTTTAGTTCAGCTATATTATCGTTATTCCGCTTTTAAGCTTTACCGTTTTGCTGCGGGAAATGAATTTCCCTGTAAGCCCTTTTGGAAGCGTTATTTTACCTGTTATTTTCCCTTCACTATTTTGAAACTCAGCTTTTATTTTTCCTTTGGGATGAGGGAAAATTCCGGAGGCGTATTTTAAGTTCCCCAGGTGCGGTTCTATCTTTACCTTCTTAAATCCTTCGCAGGCCGGCTCAATCCCGATAACAGTTGCCAAAAGATCATAATTAGGACTTGAACTCCAGGCATGACAATCCGAGCGGGTCCATTCCAGAGCCGTAACTTCCGCAAAGGTGGTTAGGCCGTTTTTTATCATAGCTTTCCACGGGGCAAGCATCTCTATATATTTATCCGCCAGCCCCGCCTTCTTAAGCGCCCGGTTAAGATAAAATCTGAAATAGAAACTGCATTGTATGAGCGACTTGTCGGTGATCACTCTTTGCATTATCTCTTTTGCTTCTTTTTTAGAAAAGGCGCCGGCAAGCACCGCGTTTATATTCGCATGCTGGCTGAAAGAAGTTTTAGCGGGCGTATCCGCGAGAAGTTTTCTTTTTTTATCCCAGCAGGCCTTAAGCACGGCTTTTTTCAGCTTTGCCGCTACTGAAGAATAATGCGCCGCTCTCTTGTCCTTGAAAAATGAAAATATTTCCGCGGCCATGTCAAGAGTATAAGCAAGATGCAGGGTTATTATGGAAGACCCTCCCTCATTTCCGCCGGCAGGTTCGCCGCCCGCGCCGATAATTGAATTCCAGGGCCATTCATTCGTCCAGTCCACAAAATTCCAGTACGGAACCGCCCCCAGGAGGCCGGTCTTGCCGTCCAGCTTATTTTCATACCAGTTAAGAACGCTGTAGATGCCATACAGATATTTTTCCACAAAAGCCGGGTCCGGACGGTGCATAAAGTAATCATGCACCATCGCGATCCAGTATAAGGAAAAGGGCGGGATTATCTGGCTGTTCTGGACCCTTGGATAACTGCTCCTGGTTATGCCTTCGCTATTTCTTGAATCGTCTATCTGCTCGATAGCGTTCTTAAAAAGCCGGTCATCACCGGAAACATAAAGGGAGATTAACGCCTGTATCCTGGTATCACCGACATATTGAAGCTGTTCATAGTAAGGACAGTCAATATAATTTTCATGAGCGCAGAGCCTTGCGGTACGCCAGCCGGTATTCCAGACATTTTTAAGTTCGGGGTCATTGCTTGTAAAAGAGCCATTCTCTTTAAACGGGTAACCGGTATAAATACCGTGAATATCTTTTATTTCCAATGCTTTGGCTTTAGTTTCAATTTCAACCTGGACATACCGGTAGGTTCTCCACCAAAGCGTTTGATAAGTTCTATCCTTTCCGCCGTCGGAAATAAAGACATCTTTGTAGCCTTCAATTTCCATTCCTTCCACATCATTCCTGTTGTGTTTTAGCCTGTCTTTATCTTTGAAAGCTTCAGCATAGGTCAGGGTTATTCTGCTTCCCTTACCGCCACCCAAAGTAATATTTAAATATGCCGTGGTTAATACCGTTTGATCAAGCAGAAATGATACTTTTGAGCGGGAAGGTATTTTTAGAGATATTTTCCCTTTTGCAAAATCGTTGCCGGGTTTAATCCCGGAGGACCGCCTGACTGCTCCAAAATGTACGGGTGTTTCTTCCATCAGGGGAATATTTCTCGGGTAAAGACTCCAGCCCCAATGGCTTATATTGTTAGATCTGCTCTCTGCAGAGTCCACAATTTTCGCATAATCCCAGGATTTGTCGTTATATTCAACCCGTTCCCAGTTCCACGGATACTTAATCCCTTGAACCCCTTCTCCCGGGCCTACATAGCTCACATAGCTTCTTTTTCGAGTATCAAAAGGGAAATAGGCACTGTTTTTAAACACCTTCCAGGACGCATCCGTGTTTAAAAAGGAATATTTCCTATCGTCCGTCTGGAACAGAAACGCGGTAAATCTGGAAAACTGCGCCGCAGGTTTATAGCGGCCGAAATTCCAAACAACGGAAGCGATACAGTTCCTGCCTTTTTTTAGAAAGCTTGAAATATCGACGGTCTCAAATCGCCAGTTATCAATATCTCCCCTCGCCGGGCCAAAGCAAACTGATTTTCCGTTAACAAATAACCGGTACCGGTTATCGGCGGAAACATGGACGATAACTTTCGCGGGTTTTTTCCTTAGAAAAAAAGTTTTTCTGAAATGAAAGACCCCGAACTCGGTAAGCAGGGTACCGGGACAGGATATCCACTGCGCCGGCCATCGGGCATTCAAAAGTGACGAATTTATTTTCATAATGTATTATATCTTTTAATACCTGTATTTTCAATTTAATAGAAGCATCTTGCTGGATTGCGACATTAAACATTGCCGTTAGAAATTACTCAAGACGGTCTTTTCGTGATTTTGTAGTTGCCAGATTTATCGGGCGCTTTAAAAACGCTCACCTTCGCCGGAACGGCCTAAATTGTGCAACTACAAGACGAATTATGCTCTTTTCCTTTCTTGGGGAATTTCTGCATTCTCATGCATTGCCGACATGCATTGCCGACATTTCTCTTGTAAAATAAATACGTGTCTTGTATTATTAAGGAATGGGAAAACTATGGAAAGATAACTGGGAAGAAACCAGGCAGCATTTTACCGGCTGGTGGAACCATACCGGCCTGGTCTTGTATTTGGGCGGGAAAATTAACCGGAGAACCCTTCCGCATGTTGTTTTTCCTGATCCCGGAAACGCGCCCTCAATAAAAGACAGTTATGTTAATCCAGAGTGGCTGGCAAAAAAATGGAGATACGACCTTTCCCGTCAGGATTTTATTGCGGATAATCTTCCCCTGGCAAGCACTAATATCGGTCCGGGCTCTCTTGCCCTTTATCTCGGTGCCGAACCGGGCTTTGCGGAAGACACCGTATGGTACAAACCCAATATTTTTGAACCGGAAAAAACAGCTCCTTTAAAATTTGACCCGGAAAATAAATGGTGGAAATGCCAGATGGAGATAATAAAGCAGATAAAGGCCTTAAGTGAAGGTAATTATTTCGTGGGTTGTCCCGATATTATTGAAAATATAGACATCCTTTCCGCAATGCGCGACCCCCAGCCGATGATGACCGACCTTTGCGACCGGCCGGACTGGGTAAAAGAAAAGATTGCGGAGATAAACAGGGCTTTTTTTGAATCTTACCGGATAATTTACGATATGATAAAACTTGAAGACGGCAGTTCCTGCTTCGGGCCTTTCGCGCTCTGGGCCCCGGGAACGGTCGCTAAGGTCCAGTGTGACGCCTCGGCAATGTTCTCTCCAGCGATGTTTGAGGAATTTGTTCTTCCCGCATTAACGGAACAGTGCAGCCGGCTCGATTATTCCATGTACCACCTGGACGGCACGCAGTGTATCTGTCATCTGGACAGCCTGCTTTCTATAAAAGGCCTTGACGCTATAGAGTGGACTCCGCAGGCCGGCCTTCCGGGCGGCGGCGATAAAAGATGGTATGACTTGTACAAAAAAATTCTTAAAGCCGGAAAATCCCTTCAGGCCGTTGCGGTTGATAAAAAAGAAGTACGCCCTTTGCTCGATGCCATAGGAACCAAAGGCGTATATCTGCAGGTGGGTCCCATTGATACAGAAAAAGAGGCGGAAGAAGTATTAAGGATTTGCGGAAGATAATTACAGGAGGAGTAGTTGGGTATTAATATAGACAATATTGAAATAAAGCCAAAACCGGATTTTTCACGGCTTTTAAAGGCCTTCAAAAGAAAAGAAATGCCAGACAGGGTGCCTTTTTTTGAGATCTATAGCAATATTGAAGAAGCCGTGGTTGGCGGTAAGGTTAAGAAAAGCGAGTGCAAAAATGACCTGGAGTATGCGATAAAGCTGACCGTGAAACATAATTACCGGCTGGGCTATGATTACTGCTGGCTCCGCTCCCCGTTCTATTTTGAAAGACCCGGGAGACACGGCGGTTTGACAACAGAAGGTAACCGGGATTATATCCAGTCGGAAGATTCCCTTATTAAAAATGATGAAGAGTTTGAAAAGTATCCGTGGCAGGATATGAACAAGGTTGATTACTCCCGCCTCGATATCATGAAAAACCTCCTTCCTGAAGGCATGAAAATTATCCCGAGAAGCCCCGGGGGCGTATTTGAGAACACAACCTGGATAATGGGGTTTACCCAATTTAGTTTCGCGCTTGTTGAAAATCCCGGTTTAATAAAAAAAGTTGTTGATGCCATAGGTGCGCGGCAGTTGAGCTTGCTCAAAACTTATGCTTCTCATGAAGCCGTCGGCGCCGTTCTCCTCGGAGAAGACATGGGCTTTAAAACCTCCACGATGATTTCCCCGGATATGATGAGAGAGTACTTTTTCCCCTGGCATAAAAAGATAGTGGACGCCGTGCATTCTTACGGAAAGCCCGCGCTTATCCATTCCTGCGGTAACTTAACGGAAATCTATCAAGATATTCTCGCTTGCGGCTGGGACGCAAAACACTCTTTTGAAGACGGGATACTTCCGGTCTGGGAATTTAAGAAGCAGTACGGCAAAGAGATCGCCTGTCTCGGCGGCTTTGATATGGACAAAATATGCCGTTTCTCCCCGGAAGAGATCAGAAAACATACAAGATCCATTATTGATAAATGTGCTCCCGGCGGCGGCTACGCTTTTGGCACGGGAAATTCCGTTGCCCAATATGTACCTGCAGAAAATTACCTGACCATGATAGAGGAAGCTTTTAACTACAGATAAATATTAATTTTACCTTAATTCTTCTTTAACGACCTCCGCGAATCCGGGCACCTCTACCAGGGAGTGGTAAAAAGCCAGCATGATATTTTTACTGCCGGAGGCGCCTATAAGCCGTATCTCGTCTCTGAGCCTTTCGGGGGTTTTAAGGTCATTTCCCTGTTTCACGCCCAGAAAAGGGACAAAAGTATTATTTTTTATATATTTGCCTTCTTCAGAGCTATACAACCGGAGCTTCTGTTTGATCTTTCCATAAGACCAGAAAGGTTCATAGAACCAGGCCACCGTCTGCGCGCAATAATCCACGTCCAGTTTGGCGCCATACACCGGATCAAGGTCAAAATCCGGATAAATATGTATCGCCAGTTTAAGCCCGGGTTTTATTCCGTTCACTATCTTTCTTATTTGTTTTATGTAATTTATCAGGGAATTCTCGGAGAATTGCGTTAACACCTCTTTCTCGGTCAATTGCGGGTTCTTTCCCGCAAACTCTTCCCGTTCTTTGTTCGAGTAAGCGCAGAAACACGCATAGTAATTCTTATAGCCCAGAAAATCTATCAATATGCCGTCCACCTCATAATTCTTTACGGTGTCTTCGGTCATTTTTATTTCATACCGGGAAAGGCCCCTGTCAGGACAGAGCCAGTTTTTCCCGTAAATATTATCCCTGTCGGGAGCATTCCTTGGTTTGCCTATTTGCCCGCTCTCGTACGGCCGAATCACCTGTTGCAGGTCCTGGCCGCCCATTTTTCCTTTGGGATCATAACAATAGGTAAGCCAAGCCAGCACCTTTATATCAGCTTTCTTTGCCTCGCTAATAATATCCTGCAAAGTCTTTCCGGCCGCACCCGGTATTATCACATTAAAACCGGTCTCTTTGGAAAATTGCACCGTTTGTTTTATTGCTTCCGGTTTGATATCCTTAGGGAGCCAGACGCAAAGCGCTTTCCAATCAAATTTTGCTTTTGGAAGCCCGGCGGCACCGGAAGTTTCAGGCGGTTTATATATTAAGGTCGTTTTGTTGCCGGAAACCGGTTCCAGCGGTACGGCAGGATCTTTTTTTTCCTTAAAAATTACCTCCCCCCATTTGTGAGGATTATGGCAGTCCTTCTCAAAAAGGACAGGCCACGTCCAGTAGCTGGCTTCAGCTGTCTTCGGGAGGGAACTATGCCTTCTGCCTAAAAGTATCCTCCAGGAATCCCCTTCACGGGGCGGGTAAGAAACCCTGTTTCCGCAGGCTTCTTTTATCGACGAAAGCGGTATGGCTATTTCTATGGTCCAGCCTTTGTCAATATCAAAAGGATCATTCAGGGTTCCGTTCACGGTAACCGCGGTTTCAAGCCCGGGACAGTTCCACTCGACATGCGGCTCCGGTAAGGCGCCGGCTAAAATACCGGAAGCGGCCCGCGCCGACTTGCTCCAGGGCGCGCCCTGCCATTTGTCACAGATCTTATTTACCGGATTGACATGCATTTCTATATAATTTTTCCCGTCTTTGTCCGGATCAATATATAATTTTGAAAAATTTTCGTCATACCCGTTCCAGCCGCTTTCTTTGAGCCCGGTCTTTACCCCGCTTATATAGCCGATATTCGCGTAACACATAGGAATATCCCTTATTGTTTCCTTAAACCAGATATTAGGGTCATCAAACTCGTATGCAATATAAAGGTATTTGTCATCCCATAACATTTTTGCTTTTGTTGACAGAAATGTATCCCCGCCGGTGAACATATCTTTAAAATACGGGACATACGGCGCACTTTTCCAGGATGCTTCCTCCAGCTTGCCGTCTATTTTTACCGGTTCAACGGCTTTAATACAGAAATATTTATCATTAGCAAAAACTGCCGCGGTCAGGAATACTGCTCCTATTATTATGAACATTTTTTTCATAGCGCACCCGTGCTTATTATTATTGAGCTCATCCCGCTTTCATTAAAAAACTTTTGCTCCTCCGGTGCGGCCCTGCGGCTTTTCCTGCTATTTTTCAATTTCTTCAATTTTCAGTATTCTGTCAATGCGAAAGGTCCTTTCCTCGTTTCTTTCGAAACAGAAAGCGCGAAGACCGGTAAAGGTCCTGCCCATGAACTCCATTTCGGCGATCTTTAGCGGCCTTATCCTTCTTACAGATTTTATATCGTTACTTTTCAGGTAGATCATCTTAAGCGTGCTTTTTTTGCGGATAGCCCCGGTGATGAAGGCAAATTTATCGGCAAGCGGCATCTCTTTTTCAGAAATGGCGTATTTATATTTTGCCATAAAATTAACTATGCGCCAGTCGGCAAATATATGTTTTTTTTCAATTCTTTTGACCAGAGAGAGCCCTTCAAAAGAGGTACAGCGGGAAAGAGCCACATAAACCTGCCCGTGCGCAAAAGCCCCTTTTCCTATATCAACTATTACTTTGTTAAAGGTTTTGCCCTGGCTTTTATGGATGGTCACGGCCCAGGCCGGACGGAGGGGATACTGAATAAAGCTCCCGGCAGTTTCCGAGACGAGTTTTTTTGCCACCTTGTCGTAAGAAAAATGAAATACATCCCATTCATTGGGATAAACCTCGGCGATACTCCCGTCCTGGAGTTTGACCCAGACTGCGTAGCCGCCCTCTTCCGTATCGTAAATAATGTCTTCCACTTCCCCGAGCGTGCCGTTGACCCAGTAACCGTAGGTATCATTATTTAAAAACATCACCCGAGCGCCTTTTTTTAGAGTTAACTGCTCTTCGGAAGGGAATTGATTTCTTTGCAGTTCTCCTGTTATTTTTGCATTAAAGACCTTCTCCTCGCCGGGTAATTCGGCCATTTTGGCGCTGTTTATGCCAAATGCCGCGTCATTTGTGGTAGTAAGGTATATTTCATAACCTTTTATTTTCTGTTCAAATTTTGTGCCTACCCTGGAATTTAGATCCCGGATATTTTTTTCATCTACCGAATTATTTCTGATGGCATTTAAAAGTTCTATAAAGGCGCTGTCTTTTTGTCTGTAAACCTTTTCCAGTTCCAGAAGGGTAAAACTCATCTTTTCAAAACACTTCGCGTCAAAAAAATACGGGCTTTTATAATATTCTTTAAAGATCTCCTTTTCTTTATAGGTTACCACCGGCGGGAGCTGGTAAAGATCCCCGATAAAAATAAGCTGTATGCCCCCAAAAAGCGCTTTCTTTTTCTTCCCGTGTTTTTTCAAAAAAGCGTTTATACAGTCCAAAAGATCGGCTCTTACCATAGAGATCTCATCAATGATAATAGCGTCAATTTTTTTATAGATTTCCGTCTTTTTTGGTTTAAGAAGAGCTGCCTTCTCGGGGGTTATATCCGGTTTAAAATGAAAGAAAGAATGGACGGTCTCGCCTTTTACATTCAATGCGGCAACACCGGTAGGCGCCAGCACCGCCACCTGCTTTTTTGTTTTTTCCCGGAAATATTGAAGCAGGGTGGATTTACCCGTGCCGGCTTTTCCGGTAACAAAAACATTTTCTCCGGTATTTTCCATCAGCTCCAGAGCTTTTAGAAATTCCGGATTGAGCTCAACCTCCAACTTCATTTAAAGCGACCCTTTTTTTACCCAGATACCGAGAGCCAGGATACATTCTTCCTTGATGTTTCTCCCTTCCGGCGGGCTGTTCTTTTCTTTTTCTTCCCTCATGGCTTCAAGAAGAACAGCGGCAAGCACCAGAGCCCGGTACCAGTCAAGCATTTTCAAATCCAGGCCCTTGCGCCGGAAGTAGCTTTCTTCAAGCCCTCTCTTTAAAAGCAAAGGATACCAAAAAAGCGGCACCAAAAATTCAAAGACCGGGTCTATAAAACCGGCAAGTTCAAAATCAAGTATTCCGTTCAAGTTTTTTTCTTTTACCAGAAAGTTCTTCGGGCTGAGATCCCCGCTGGAAAAGCAGGGAACCGGAGCTACAGGCAGGCCCTCCGGAAGTTTTTCCAGCAAGCGCGTGAGCATAGGGCCTTTGGGAAAGTCCGCAAAACCTTCCACAAGCTCCGCTAAAATACTTTTTGCCGTTCTTTCTATATTTAGTTCCGTACTAAATTCTCCAAGTTCCTCTTTTTTTACTTCCTGTATCTCAATAATACTTTTAAGGAAAAGCTCATCCGCCCACTTTTCTTTTTTCTTCAGGAAATTATAAAGGACCTGGCCTCTAAGGCCTTCTTCCAGAAAACAGGGGACTCCGACAGCCGCGCCTGCTTCATCAAAACCGAAAGCTTTCGGGACCTTCAATTTTGTTTTTTCCAGCTGCTTTAAAAGAAGGTACTGGCGGGAGAGTTCTTTCAGCTGTTTGGAGTTTATTTCTCCGGTAGTAGAAGCTTTTACGGTCTTAAAAACCACCGAGGATCTCTTTTCGCCGGAAATAAATTCTATTTTCCAGGAACTGCTCCTGCCCCGGCTTTTTAAGGGCAGGGCTATTAAAAGACTGACCGGGACATTTAACGAGGCGCCGATATAAGCTTCGAACTTTTTCCTTAATTCCGGGTGGTTTGGATTAAATTCCTGCAAACTTTACTCCTTAACTGGCCATGGATAAAATATGGCTTATTCCGTTACTCTTTATAACATAAAAAGAGCGCCTGTGGAATACCAAAACAACGTTACAAGCTTTTTATTTTTCTAAATTTTGAAAGAATTGTTTTAGGATTTTTTTGGAGAGCTCTACCATCTTTTCGCCTGAACCTTTTACCAGGCCGCAGGTTGAGGCCTCATACCCGCCGTATTTGAACTCGTCCTTTGTGGGGACATACATTGCCGTATCGACACCGTCCCCAAGCGCGCCAATAATGATCCTTTTTCCTTTAAAAGCACTATATATAGAAAGCGGTATTTTTGTCAGAATTTCCCCGGGCAGGCTTATAAAGGCAATATCATTGAAGCCCAGAAGGTAGATAGGCAGGTGAAAATTCCTTGCTTTATTGGTAAAAGCATCCCCGCCCCAAAGCCGCATGCCTTTATCAATGAGCTGTCTTACCTTTGCAGGATCAAAAGGCTTCTCAATTGCCTTATGCGCGGCTTCAAATGCATTATTTACGGTATTTGTTTTAATTTTCTTAAATTCCGGCCAGGGGCGGTATTTATGGGCCTCGCGCAGCAGTGTAACACTTTCAAGCGGTTTAAATTTCATTTTATTAAACAGTTTTTTTGTTTCCCGGGCCAGGTCTTTTCCGAATCTTTCCGTTTCTTCCGGGCCTGATCCGGTAAAAACCGGTTTTACATCCCCGCAGGGGCCGTTTACGAATATAACCGGCGCTTTGAACAGCTTTGAAAGCTCTCTTGTAAGAACTCCAGGATAATCCGCAGAGATCTGCGTGTTCCCGTATTTGTGAAAAATAACTGGATGACAGGCAGCTCTTACCAGCGCTCCCAAAGGTTTTCCGTCCCGGCTTTTAAAAAATAGCAGGTCCAGGTAGGGATCAAGCAGTTTTGTAAGATATATTTTCTTAGGAAGGTTTTTTAGCAGATTATCTTGTTTCTTTGAAGTTTCAGTTGACATGGCATCCGCAAAGGCCCCGGCAAGCTTGTATTTCGGAGAATAAATACTGATACCATATCTGATAAAATCATAAACCTGTCCGGAAACTTCCACTTTGCCGGTCCTGACATCCGGCTTTGTCCGGGTGTTATAAATGCTGGTAAGCGCGCCGACACCCTTAATTTTTACTCTCCTGTTAACACAGTACTTTTTAGCGGCAGCGGACCGGGAAAAACCCATGACCGCCGGCCTAGCTTTCTTTCTTGCCGCTTTGACGGCCTTACTAAGTGCCTGCGCAAGTTTTTTGAAAATAAAATCCGCGCCCGAATGGGTATGGCTGCTCTGGGTAAAAATATTTTCTTTTTTTATCCCGGTGCTTTTACTGACAGCTTTCTTTAGTTCTTCAATTGCGTCAAAAATGAAACCGCAGGCATCAAGAGTTATCAGGACCGTTTCCTCTTTCCCGCTGCAGGTATACAATATCCCGCCATAAAGATCATCATGGACTGTTTTACCCTTTTTTTCCGTGCAGTTGCTGATTATTACTTTTTCAATTCCTATTTTTATATTGCTCACAAATTCTCCCAAAAATCACGTTACACTTATTTACTATTTCCGGAACCGTAAAGCAGACCAAAGCTTTGGACTGCTTTTAAATTTAAGCGCTTTTACCGGGCCTTTTTTTTCCTTTTAGTTCAGTTATCGTGATCTTTACGATCGTTGTATTTTGTACCGCCTTTTCAGGAAATTCCAGCTTACTTTTTGTGTACTGGAACACAAGTATGTCAAGGCCCTTTCTTTTTTCTTCAGGATCCGAAAGGAGCTCACATTTTCCGCGGCCGATCACGCTCTGAAAAACAGTTCCGGCATCACAAGAGGTCATGATATTATCGTATTTTACTTTACCGACCAGGTCAAAACACACATTTGGATTCTTTTTAATAAAATCAAGCTTTAGCCCTTCATTTGCGCAGTGGAAATATAGATTTTTTCCGTCATATCCGAATGAAAGGGGAACAACGTAAGGGACATTGCCGTCTGCCATAGCAAGATGCAGAATATCCGCTTTATTAATTATCTCATCTATCTCTTTCCTGTCCGTAATTTCTCTGTCTTTTCTCCGCATCTCTTTCATGAGCTCTCCTTATCTTCCGGGGGACATTCCTCTACTACGCTTTAAATTACCTGATCTCAGCAGACGGCCGGCGGTAATGCAGGTTACGCCAATGTTATGTATATCGCGGATGTTCGCCTTTGCCACCGCTTCTGTTTTAGCGCCTGTAGCATCCGTTACGAGCGTAACTTCGTAACCAAGCGAAACACCGTCAAAGACAGTGGCCCGTATGCAGTTTGGATATTGTATCCCGCACACCACGATCTTGGATATGCCGAGTCTTCTTAGTATAAGATCCAGCTCAGTATCCATGCACAATTTTTCAGCGATAGTGTCCTCTTTTTGAGAGGGAATTAACTATTTTGACCTATTTGAGTATATCAAATATAAAGGGTTGCTTAAAGAGCGGATT
>Ga0209083_1000659_pt1 | contig 48381 bp, 34 predicted proteins | sample AM7aDNAmetaG_FD_184132 | JGI IMG/M metagenome (GOLD analysis project Ga0209083, IMG submission 184132) | Freshwater microbial communities from Finland to study Microbial Dark Matter (Phase II) - AM7a DNA metaG (SPAdes) (version 3) | ecosystem: Environmental > Aquatic > Freshwater > Lake ...
CTTGCCATGACACTTTATGGTGACCTTGATATTTCGGTCATTGATGAGTTGCCTCCCGGCAGGAAACCTGTTAAAACATTTCACTATTATGATTCAGACCGCCTGAAATTGTTCGGGTTTATCAGGAAGCAAATAAAGGAAGGACGTCAGGTTTATGTAGTTTATCCTTTGATAGAAGAATCGGAAACTCTCGATCTTAAGTATCTCATGGATGGCTACGAAAGCATCACCCGGGAATTTCCCCTGCCGGAGTATGCAGTGAGTATTGTATACGGGAAGATGAAGTCTGCCGATAAGGAATATGAGATGAAGCGGTTTATTAAAGGGGAAACCTGTATTATGGTAGCTACTACTGTGATTGAGGTAGGTGTTGATGTAGCCAATGCTACAGTTATGGTGATTGAGAATGCAGAGCGCTTTGGCTTATCACAGTTACATCAGTTAAGAGGCAGAACAGGTCGCGGGGCAGATCAGTCATACTGTATATTGATGACAAGTTATAAGCTCTCGGAATATGCAAAAAAACGTATTGAGACGATGGTAAACAGCAATGACGGCTTTGAGATCGCTGAAGCGGATCTCAGGCTGAGAGGCCCCGGTGATATTGAGGGTACACAGCAAAGCGGTATTGCTGATCTGAAGATTGCCGACCTCATTAAAGATGAGAAGATTCTTAAATATGCCAGAAACATTGCTATAGAAATATTCAATGATGACCCGTTTTTAACTAAAAACGAACATGATAGGATTCGCGAATATCTTACATATATTGACAGGAAGAAGCCCGGCTATTCATCTATCAGTTGATTGAAATGCCTCCACAGCAATTTCTTAATTTATATCAGAATGACTAACTTTGCTGAAATTTTAATACAACCATAATGAAGATCTCCTATAATTGGCTGAAAAATTATATTGATACAGATATACCTGTCGAAAAGATTTCACAAAAACTCACCGATTGCGGCCTGGAAGTGGAGAGCGTGGAGAAATTTGAATCTGTAAAAGGCGGACTCGAGGGTGTTGTCATCGGTATGGTTAAAACATGTACCAGGCATCCGGATGCCGACAGGTTGAATGTAACGACAGTTGATATAGGCAAACCCGAATTTCTTAATATTGTGTGCGGAGCGCCGAATGTTCAGGCCGGTCAGAAGGTAATGGTGGCCCAGGTGGGAACACAGTTATTTATGAATGACAAGCCATTTGCCATCAATAAAGCAAAAATTAGAGGTATTTTATCGGAAGGGATGATCTGTGCTGAAGATGAACTGGGGGTCGGCAATTCACATGCCGGTATCATGGTCCTTGACCCGTCAGTTACGATTGGGACTACAGCCCGTGAATACTTCAATATTGCTGAAGATCACGTTTTTGAAATTGGTATCACACCGAATCGTGCTGATGCTACATCGCATATTGGTGTTGCCAGGGATTTGTCTGCCGTTCTGCATGCAGAAGGAAATACAGATTCGAATCTGCAAATACCTGATATAAGTGAATTTAAACCGGGAAAAGCAGAGAACAAGGTGAGCATAATTATAGAGAACCCGGACTTATGCCACAGGTACACCGGCTTATACATCAGTGGTGTTGAAATAAAAGAATCGCCGGCATGGCTTAAAAACTATCTTCTGGCAGTAGGTTTAAGGCCGATAAATAATATTGTGGATATTACCAACTTTGTTTTATTTGAAACGGGACAGCCCTTGCATGCCTTTGATGCAGATAAGATTACCGGGAATAAAGTTGTTGTTAAAACGCTGGCAAAAGGAACAAAATTCACCACCCTCGATGGTTTGGAAAGAGAATTAACAGGTGATGAACTGATGATATGCAATGAGGCTGAGGGAATGGTAATTGCCGGAGTTTTTGGTGGTGAAAAATCAGGAGTTACTGAACAAACGAGGAATATTTTTCTGGAAAGTGCTTGTTTTAACCCTCAGTCAATAAGAAAAACGTCCAAATATCATCTTTTATTTACAGATGCCTCGTTTCGTTACGAAAGAGGTTCTGATCCGGAAATAACGGTTTTTGCTATTAAAAGAGCAGCCAACCTGATCTGTGAGATTGCAGGAGGGAAAATTGATTCGGAGATCAACGATGTTTATCCCCTCCCTTTTCAAAGAAGAAAACTGGATATCAGCTTTGAGCATGTTGACCGCCTTATCGGCAAAATTATTGACAGAAAGCTGATGGTCAATATTCTCAGATGGCTTGAGATGAAAGTTGATCACGTTTCAGATTTAGGATTCACTGTCGAAGTTCCATCGAACAAACCGGATATTACAAGAGAAGCTGATATTATTGAAGAGATTCTAAGGATTTACGGATATAACCATATTGAAATACCCTCAAATGTGAGAACATCTCTGACATACAGTCCTGTGCCTGATAAAGAAAAGATCAAAAATGCTGTGTCTGAAATGCTTTCATCAACAGGCTTTTATGAGATCATGAACAATTCGCTGACCAACTCCAGGTACTACGAAAAGTTTCCTTTTCTTAATAAAAACGGATTAGTCCAATTGTTGAATCCCATCAGTAAGGATTTGAATGTGATGAGGCAGACCCTGTTGTTTGGAGGCCTGGAAACCATTGCATATAACGTCAACCATAGAATACCTGACCTGAAACTTTACGAATTCGGTAATGTTTATTTCCAGTTGAACAAGGGTATCGCCGGAAAGATAGAAGAAAAATTTTCTGAAAAAGAAAAGCTGGCCCTTTTAATTACCGGTAGCGACAGGCCTGAAAACTGGAGGTATGCCACAGAGAAAGTTGATTTTTATTTGATTAAATCTATTGTATTCAGAATACTGAAAAGACTGGGCATTTCATATAATGAAATGAAATTTAAGGAGATGAGCGATGAAATGTTTGTTTATGGATTGTTTTCTGAGTCGGCGGGGCCGGAAAAGCTTGCTTTCGGATTATTGAATAACAGCTTTAATAAATACTTTGATATAAAACAGGAAATTTATTATGCCGAAATTGACCTGAATTCTGTTACCGCACATCTTAGCAAGACCAATACCTTATACAGGGAGCTAAACCGTTACCCGGAAGTCAGGAGAGACCTTGCCCTGCTCGTTGACAAAAATGTAAGTTTCACCGAAATTGAAACGCTTGCATATAAATCGGATCATAAGCTTATTAGTGGGATCAATCTGTTTGATATTTACGAAGGTGATAAGATAGAACCCGGTAAGAAATCCTATGCATTAAGTTTCATCCTGCAGGATAACGAGAAAACCCTTACTGAAAATGAGATAAATAAGGTGATGCAGAAACTTATGTCTGTTTTTGAAAGAGAATTGGGAGCCGTTATCAGATAGTAGATTCATCTGTTCAGAGGCATTTAACATATTTACAGCGATTTTTATAAAAATAAAGGCTGATAATGCCTTTTTTTTCTTAATTTTACACAAGCTAATAAATTGAAAATAATATGGTTAAAAATTTAGGGCTGCACAATTCTTTGCTAAATCAATTCATTGCGGAATTACGTGATGCCAATATTCAGGTTGACAGCCTCCGTTTCAGGAGAAATATGGAAAGAGTAGGAGAAATCTTTGCTTATGAGATAAGCAAGGAACTGGAATATGTTACCAAAGAAGTGACAACCTCATTGGGGATTTCTGAAGTTAATATTCTGAAAAGCAAACCCATACTCGCCACTATTTTAAGAGCCGGTTTGCCGATGCATTACGGCATGCTGAATTATTTCGACACTGCCGATAATGCTTTTATCTCAGCCTATCGGAAACATTCAAAAGACGGAACGTTTAAAATTAAAATCGAATACATTTCTTCTCCGGATATAACCGATAAAATACTAATATTAAGTGACCCCATGCTTGCAACCGGAGCATCAATGGTGCTTGCTTACCAGGAGATACTGAATTGCGGTAAGCCCAGACATACCTATTTTACGACTGTTGTTGCCTGTACCCAGGGCATAGAATACATACGGAAACACGTATCGAAACATGATGCCAGTATTTGGGTCGGAGCTATAGATGAGGAACTCACTGCCCAGTCATACATTGTCCCCGGCCTGGGTGATGCAGGTGATCTTGCCTTTGGAAGTAAGGTTCAATATTGAAAATCCCATTTACAGGGATGAAGAGCCTGCTTTTTGAAAATATCCACATTGCCCTTGATTCAGTTAAAAGTCATCTGTTAAGGACTATCCTGACTATACTCATTATCGCTTTCGGAATAACAGCGCTGGTAGGAATACTTACTGCCATTGACTCAATAAAAAGCAGCCTGACGAGTAACTTCAGCTCGATGGGATCAAATACTTTTACGATTCGCGACAGAGGCATGCGGCTTCATGTTGGCAGAAAAGGGCATCAGCAGGAGAAGTTCGAGAGGATCTCGTATGATGAAGCTTCCCGTTTTAAGGAAGGGTTTAAATTTCCTGTCATTGTCTCAATTTATTCTTTTGCTTCCAGGATGTCGACAGCAAAATACGAAACTGAAAAAACAAACCCGAACATCGGAGTGATAGGAACGGATGAGAATTATCTTGAAACCTCCGGCAACACCGTGGAAAGAGGCCGGAATTTTTCTACGATTGAAATCAGCTCGGGAGCGAATGTAGTGATCATAGGGAAGGAATTGTCACGTAACCTGTTTAAAAAGAAAGAGGATCCGCTGGATAAGGTCATCAGCATAGGCGCCAATAAATACAGGATTATTGGAGTATTAAAAGAAAAAGGATCGAGTATGGGATTCAGCGGTGATAAAAACTGCTTTCTCCCTGTCAACAATACCCGTCAGTATTTCTCGCGCCCCGATATGTCATATAACATCAGTGTGATGGTAAAAGATCCGCTGATGCTTGACAATGCTTTAGGAGAAGCCACAGGTTTTTTCAGGGTGATCCGCAAATTAAGCCCCGGAAAAGATGATAACTTTGATGTGGCAAAAAGTGACAGGCTTTCACAATTGCTTTTTGACAATATCAAGAATGTTACCCTTGCAGCAACTATCATAGGGCTAATAACCCTTATCGGTGCTGCCATCGGACTGATGAACATCATGCTGGTCTCTGTCGCCGAGAGAACACGTGAGATAGGTACACGCAAGGCCATAGGGGCCAACAGCAAAACCATTAAGAGACAGTTCCTCATCGAAGCCATTGTGATCAGCCAGCTGGGTGGAATTTTTGGAATCATATTCGGCATTTTTGCAGGGAATATTACTTCGTTCCTGATCGGGAGTAAGTTTATCATACCCTGGGGATGGATTGTCCTTGGCGTGGTACTGTGTTTTATCGTTGGCGTGGTGTCAGGTCTGTATCCCGCTATTAGGGCTTCAAAACTCGATCCTATCGAAGCTTTGCGGTACGAATAAAAATATTTCCTGTTTATTTATTTGAAAACAGCTGTTTGAATCCTACCAACCTGTCGTAATATTCGCCCTGCTGGCGGTAATAAACAAAAATATAATATTCATTGTTGGTAACGCTATGGTTCCCTTCCACAAGAGTTTCGTCACCTGTCGAAGAACTGTTCCTGACATATACATACTGGTAGTTATAATATCCCTGCTTTAAAAGAAGGTTACAGGTGTATGCTTTCTTTGAGAAATTGTAGCTCATTTTCGCTTCAGGAAGAAACTGCCAGTTGGTCAATGCTCCAAGGATATATATGCTGCCATCCAGCAAAGGGTTGTCGTAAGGCAGCGTGAAATGCACCCAGGCATAGTCGGCTTCGATATCACTGTCAGTGCGTTCTTCATTTTTTATCAGCCTTCTTCCATTGATATCATCTTCAGAAACGTAAACTTTGAAAGGCCTTTTAATATCATCATAAAGGTAAATATGATAGAGGGCTGAATCATGGTTGGTCTTCCGGACCCTTTCGGAATTGTAATTAAAACTTTTAATATCAAAGGTCCTGAATTCGTTCCCGCCGTTAAAGACATTGACATCGTCGTAATCATAATCGAGAATATCACCTGTAACCATCTTGGGCCTGAGATCGGAAATCTGGTTGTCTAACCTGCCGTTTTGCATAAGGATAACCTTCAGGTTGTTGTAATAATCGCTAATGGAATATCCCTGTTTGTTGATGCTGAAGTCAACTTCCTGCCTGTAGGGGCGGTCTTCGATCATTGTTGCCTGTCTTACTTTCCCGGTGATGGTAAGGTTGTTTTCATAAACCATAAAGCGGCAAGTGGCAACAGGTTTATCTTCACTGCCGGGAAGGTAAATTTTAATCAGGTAATTACCCGATTTGGTAATTTTTGAATTTTCTGCGGGAAAACTGAAAGAGTAATGTGTATATGGTTCCAGCGTATTGAAAGAGAATTTGTAATCATTGATGTACCCTTCGGTAAAACCATCAACGTATTCCATAGGCTGCAGCGTGGTAGCATGCCATAACGCATACACTGGATAACAGTGTACCTGTAATTTTTTTTAACGGCATCAAGGTCGTCGAAAGACACAAAAACAGCATCATCGCTACCGAGTTCGATAACGGGCATAGTCAGCTCGAAGCCTTTCTTGTGAACCAGCATGGTCTTTATTGACGGGGAATAAATATAATCGGTATACCGGAAATAATCGGGTTTAAAGTATTCCGTTTTTTTTATGGTATCGCGTGGATTTTCTGCCTCATTTTGTTTTACCGGACTGATGAAGTCAGGCTGAGGATTGGTCATCCTGGGAGTACAGGAAGTAAAGATGAAAAGCAGGACGATGAAATATTTAAATGAAATAAATTGTGGCTTGGAGATCTGATTCACTTTGACTGATATTTAATTAGCGCTTTTCTGATACAAAGTTACTATAAAGATTGGCAGGTTTATCAGGTCCATGATTGTAAAAAATACGTTAAGAAATCTTTTATTATTTCGGATTTGTGATTTCTGAGAACTGTTATAATAATGAGTTTCCTGCAGCCGCAGATTAATTAATAATTCCTAACTTTGAATCCAAATCAGAATACATGTTTTATAAGCAGATAATATTGCTTACCGTACTCAGCCTGCTGGCATTCCTGAAACCGGTTTATTGTTCTCATTTGTCGTCGCAGACTGCTGACAGCATACATGTAATCAGCTATAATATCAACCTGAACATTACAGATTACAGTAACCAAAGCATTAGTGGCTTTACTACACTTATTATAAACCCCAGAGTAAACGGTGTACAGAAAGTATTGCTTGACCTGCTGGCTCTTGATGTTGATTCTGTAAAACTAAACGGTGGTATTCATCCTTTCAGCTATAATGATACCTTGCTGGTCATCCCTTTACCGGCTCCTGCCGGACCCAACGATACTATCGATGTTACCGTTTTCTATCATGGCGCACCTGTAGCTGATTCCTATTGGGGCGGGTTCAGTTTCAGCGGTGGTACGGCCTATAACCTGGGTGTTGCTTTTGTATCGGTGCCGCATTGTTTCGGAAGGGTGTGGTTTCCATGCATTGATGATTTTAAAGATCGTTCGGTATACAACTGTAATATTACCACAACGAATGATAAAATGGCAGTTTGCGGAGGAACACTTATTTCATCGGAAGACCATGGAAATGGAACCTCCACCTGGCGCTGGAGACTTTCATCGCCTGTTCCTTCTTATCTGGCTTCTGTTGCCGTTTCCAATTATGCTGCTTACACTGATGTATACAGGGGGCTGGAAAGAAATATTCCCATTACAATCTATGTTCAGCCTCAGGATACAGCAAGGGCAAGGGCGTCGTTTATTCATTTAAAGGATATACTGGCAATCTTCGAACACTGTTTCGGCCCGTATCGCTGGGAAAGAGTAGGGTACGTGGGAGTCCCTTTTACAGGAGGTGCCATGGAGCATGCTACAAATATAGCATATCCCAACTCTTGTATTACAGGCGATCTGTCGTATGAGGATCTTTATGCTCATGAACTCTCCCACCACTGGTTCGGCGACCTGGTGACATGCTACCGTGCTGAAGAAATGTGGCTTAATGAAGGCTGGGGAAGATACTGCGAGCTGCTTTATACTGAGCTTCTTTACGGGAAAAATGATTACAAAAGAGTGATACGGGCTAACCATCGAAAATCCGTACAGTTTAATTATGTTGAGGATGCCGGTTATCTTGCCCTATCGGATGTACCACAACAATATACATATGGTAGTACGGTATATGATAAAGGTGCCGACGTTGTTCACTCATTACGGAATTATATGGGTGACCGTCAATTTTTTGATGGCGTTAAATCTTTTCTTGACAGCAATGCATTTACGGATATCAGCATTGCAAAGCTGGGAAACTTCCTGCAAAGACATTCGGGGCAGAACATCAACGGCTTTCTCACAGATTGGGTATATCAGCCGGGGTTTATTCATTATTCGGTGGATTCTTTTCATGTAAACATTGATTCTTCCGGAATTGAAGCCCATGTCTACATTCGTCAAAGGGTTAAAGGCGGATCAGGCTTGCATACCCGCGACTCACTTGACATTACTTTCATGAACGATCGCTGGCAGAAATTTACCATAAAAATTGCTGTCGGCAGTGCATTGACCACTTCTATTGTAAGACTCCCTTTTGTGCCAGATATTGTTATGGCTGACCCGGAAGAAAAGGTAAGTGATGCTACAACCGATTGCTATAAAACGATAAAAACCTCAGGTACGCTTGCGTTTGAAGATACATATTTTACGCTGGATGTACAAAACATCACCGACTCAGCATTTTTAAGGATTGAGCATAACTGGGTAGGACCGGATAATGTTATCGCTGATATTGCAGGTATTTACCGCATTTCTGATTTCAGGTACTGGAAAGTTGATGGTGTCTTTCCGGCTGGGTTCCGGGCAAAAGGAAGGTTCACCTATAACAGGTCAAAACCAACATCAATTTATTCTACTTCACAGGGCTGGCTCGACCATACCCTGTTAACCAATATCCACTCTGCCGACTCTCTGGTGCTGTTATACAGGCGTAATACCTCCGAAAAATGGCGCATTTGCAGCTTCGTTAAAAGCGGAGGCGCAACATCGGGTTACCTTTCTGTAACAGAACTTCTGCCAGGCGAATATACACTTGGAATAGGAAACCCCGGTTTGTCAGGCATATATCAGGATAATGAAAAGGAGGATGGTTTGCTTATCTATCCAAATCCATCAAAACATGATGTCCATATCGAGTACAAGGTAGCTTTTACAAATGCTGCCATTTTCGATACCTGCGGTAAGATGGTGGATAATATCAAACCTTTGCTTGGGGGTAAGTCTGTTGTCTGGCATCCTGAGAAACCTAGTGGTGGTTTATATATTGTCCATATATCCGACGGAAACAGGATCCTTTGCAGCGGAAGATTCATGGTAAACCGCTAGTCAGATTTCGATGATCTTATTTTTTATTGCATAAATGATCATATCGGCCGTTGACCGCAATCCGAGTTTTTGCATAATATGATTCTTATGAGATTCAACCGTTCGGATACTGATATTCAGTTTATCGGCAATATCCTGATTACTGTCACCCTCGGCTGATAGCTTCAGAATTTCCGTTTCTCTCGATGTCAGCCTGGAATCTTTTTTATCTGAATCTTCATGGGGGGCTTTCGATTTTCGGATAAAACTTTTCAGCATGATACCTGAGATGAACTCGCTGTAATATTCTTCTCCTGAATAGATGGTGTTGATGGCTTCAAGAAGTTCCTCCCTTTTGGCATTTTTAGGAAGATAACCTTTTGCACCTGCCTTGAAAGCGTTCATGATAAAATCCTCATTGGTGTACATCGACAGTATGAGAACATTGATATCGGGGTAGGATTCCGTTAGCCTTTTGGTGATTTCAATGCCTGAAATATCAGGTAACGAGATATCAAGTACGATGATATCGGGAACTTGATTTTGTAAAATTTCAAAGAGCTCTTTCCCCGATGAAGCTTCACCTGAAATCTGTATATTTTTTTCATCGGCTATCAAAGCCTTTATTCCATCTCTGACCAGATGATGATCGTCGACAAGAACCAGTTGAATGATAGGATCAGTTAGCATATATTTAATTTTCAATGATATTTGAGAAAGGAATCTGGATAATTATGGTTGTGCCTTGTTCAGGCTCAGATACCATTTTAATGTTTCCGTGAAGAATATTAACTCTTTCGTGTATGTTGTACAAACCGCTGCCATTTCCTGAATGAGCTGTTTTAACATTGAACCCCACTCCGTTATCTTTGATCATCAGGTTAATATTATGCCCATCATTAAAAAGCTTAACTTCGGCTTTATCGGCACAGGAGTGTTTCACTATGTTATTAAGCGATTCCTGAATAATCCGGTAAATATAAGTCATTGCTTTTTTATCCAGGTTTTCCGGGATATTACCGGCAGTAAAGGAAATTCCTATTCGTGAAACATCTTCTATGTTTTCACATAAAGTCCGGATGGCAGTTTCAAGTCCGAAATCATTTAAAACCACGGGCATCAGATCGTTTGACATGCGCCTGATATCATCAATGGTCTTGTCAAATAAATCTTTGACCAGGGCCAGAACATATCTTATTTTAGACATGTCAACATGAGTTATACTTTCAAGCCGCAATTTGATAGCTATCAATGATTGTCCCAATCCATCGTGCAACTCCCTCGACAAACGCTGCCGCTCAATCTCCTGGCCATCGATAAACGATATCATCTGTTTCGATTTTTCTTCCACAAGCTCATCATTTTGCTGTTTTATCTTATGAGTCATATTATTAAAAGCTTCTGACAGGTCACCGATCTCATCTTTTGTCCCGGTTTCCACTCTTAAATTAAAATCCCCTTTACTTAATTTATTAATTGCTTCACGCAATCTGATCAGGGGTTTGGTGATTTTTCCGGCCAGTATAAATACGGATATAAAAAGTATAAAAGCGATAAAAATACTGATGAAAATGATCTCGTTCCTTAACTCAAAGATGGGAATCATCGCTTCATTGTAGTCAATTTCAGACATAATTACCCAGGGGAAACCTGTGTTTAATTTTTCGTGGGAGTTAAGAACAAGAATATTGCGATAATCTTTCATCAGCAATATTCCTGCATGGCCGGCCAGGGCATCATTCACAGCAAAATTCTTCACAATAATACTATGTGCAGAACTGCTGTCCTTGAACCTGGAATTGCTCCTCATCAGGTAATCATCACCAACAATGTATGATTCACCGGTTTTACCCATACCTGAATCCGCACCTGTCTCCAGCATGATCCGGTTCAGTTGCCGTTCAGTAATCCTCAGAACAATGTAACCGATTATCTGACCGGGAGGACTGTCAATTAAAGAGGCGATATGTATAAATTTGCAGGAATCAGTGTTGATGGCATTCATGTCGAATATTTGCAGACTATTTTCAGGTGTGAGTTTTTTTGTAACCTCAATCAGTGCCCTGGCAGATGCGTTGGGTACTAAAGGTGAAGTTCCGTCAGTATTTATTTCCAGCATATTTCCGGCAGGGTTCACCAAAATGAAAGAATGAAAGTCATTGGAGGTAAATAATGAGCTTAAAGACCGCTTATAAATTCGGTGAATCTTCTCAATGGAGTTATCACTCACTGGGGTATTCAGCATACTAAGCATACTAACAATGTCATTGTTGTGACTTAAAAGTCTGGTTTCTCTTATTCTGTCCGAAAAAAAAGTTTCTATTCTTTTCTTCTTGACAATCCTAAGTGAAGTTAGTTGTTCATAGGTTCTGTTGATCAAAGCATCCTTTGCCTTGAAATAAAAATAGAAAGATATTATGCCAATAGCCAGAATGCCCAGTAGAAGGAAGTAAAAAATAAGTTTTTCTCTGATTGAAAGCCTTTTCATTGATTTATCGTCTGACATGCAAAGGTATAAAAAATTCAACATGACATTCTGGTTCCCAAAGCTGCCGAAAGTGAACTGATAATCATATAAAAAATGTAAATTTGCACCACAAATAAGTTCTTATGAAAAAACAAATGCTATTAGTGAGGTTTTTACCAATCACCATTCTGATTCTTTCAGGCATAACCCTGTATTCGCAGAAAACGGACCAGAACAGGATCAGAAAAGATATCATTTACCTGGCTTCAGATAAACTGGCAGGAAGAAAGGCGGGTAGTGCAGGTGCAGACTCAGCTGCTTTGTTTATCGCTTCGGAGTTTAATCATGCAGGACTTAAAGCATTTGGTAAAAATTACATGCAGGATTTTGATATGCCGGTGGGGATAATAAAGAGTGAGAATAATACACTGCAGATAAGCGGGATAAACTACAAACTGAATGAAGATTTTACTCCTTTATCATTTTCTTCTAATGATAAACTCGAAGCGGAAGTTGTTTTTGCAGGATATGGCAGGATAAAAGCGAAAGACACTCTCGGTATTGATGACTTTAAAGGTGCGGATCTGAAAGGTAAATGGGTCATGCTGCTTGCCGGCACCTCTGCAAAAACAGGCTCTTATAATCAATCTCTCGAGAGGAATAAAGCATTGGATGCAAAAGATAAAGGTGCTGCCGGGGTGTTGATATTATCTTTAGAAAACCGGCTTCCTTCCGAAGAAGAAGAACGAAGCGGGAGCTCATCGGGAATACCTGTGATTTATTTAAATTTAAAACTCACAACAATTCTTCTTAAGGTAGCAGGTGTGAACCCGGATAGCCTGAACAGGCAAATCAAAGAGGGTAAAAAATTTAACAGTATAGTTGTGCCGGTAAAAGTCAGTGCCAACGTGATACTCACTGAGAAAATGGCAAAAATTTCGAACGTTATCGGGTATCTGGAAGGCTGTGATTCTATACTGAAAAAACAATATCTGGTTATAGGTGCTCATTATGATCATCTTGGCATGGGAGGCCCAAATTCAGGTTCACGGACACCCGATGAAATAGCGGTTCATTACGGGGCCGATGATAATGCTTCAGGTACATCAGCTGTAATAGAGATGGCGTATTTGCTGAAGCAAAACAACATCAGACCCCGCAGAAGTATAATATTTGTTGCATTTACTGCTGAGGAGCTCGGATTGATCGGTTCGAAATACTTTGTGAAGAATCCGCCGGTTCAGCTCAAAAATATGGACGCTTTCATCAATTTTGACATGATTGGTCGACTTAATAATAAAACGAACGGATTGGTTATTGGTGGATCAGGAACTTCTGCAGAATCAGAAAGAATAATAAATAATTGTAAAGGCAAAAAGCACAAGCTGAATGTTAAACTCAATCCCGATGGTTTCGGTCCTTCCGACCATGCCTCATTTTACATCAGCAATATTCCTGTGTTTTTTCTGACTACAGGAGCTCACGATGATTATCATACACCCCGTGACGTTTGGTCAAAAATTAACTTCAAGGGTATGATGAAAATCATTGATTTCTCGGAAGGGCTCATCCTGAATATTGTTAATCGCGACAGTATGCTTACTTACAGGGAATCAGGACCTAAAAAGGAAGAAAACTCCCAGATGAGTTATAAAGTGACCCTGGGTATACTTCCTGATGTTACGGGAACGAGCAACGAAGGGCTGAGGGTTGATGGAGTGAGAAAAGACGGACCTGCCGAAAGGGGTGGGATAAAAAAAGGTGATGTAATAATTCAGATGAACGGTAAACCTGTGAAAAATATTTATGAATACATGCACAGGCTTAATCAGCTTGAGCCTGGTCAGACGGTGACTGTAGATGTGCTCAGAAACGGGAAGAAGGTGATATTATTAATTCAATTATAGATCGTTATGCTAGAATATATTACTTGGAATGTCAGCAGGCATATCATTAAATTGGGCAGTTTTGAAATTCGTTGGTATGGTCTACTTTTCGGACTGGGGTTCGTTTGTGCCTACCTTGTATTACAACGAATTTTTAAAAGAGAAGAAGTAAAGCCTGAGCTGCTCGATAAGCTGACTCTTTATATTGCTGTTGCTACAGTTTTAGGTGCCCGTCTGGGACATGTTTTATTCTATGAACCCACTTATTATTTCAATCATCCCGGTGAGATCCTGAAAGTCTGGGAAGGAGGGTTGGCAAGCCATGGTGCAGCTGTTGCAATCATCCTTGCTGCCATTATTTTTTCAAAGGTATATAAACTGAATTTATGGTGGCTTTTCGACCGGATTTCGATCATCATTCCTCTTGTTGCCGCATTCGTCAGAACAGGTAATCTGATCAATAGCGAAATCTTTGGTAGGCCTACTAATGTGCCATGGGCATTTATTTTTGTCAAAGCTGACAATATCCCCCGTCACCCTTCACAGATTTATGAAGCAGGTTCCTATTTGATCCTATTTGCCATACTCCTGACGGTGTATTATAAAAAAGGGAAAACACTTAGCAACGGTTTTATTGCCGGACTGATGCTGACCTGCCTTTTTACCCTGAGGTTTTTCATTGAATTCTTTAAAGATATTCAGGTCAGCTTTGAACATTCACTCCCGATAGATATGGGGCAAATAATGAGCATACCTCTGATCTTAACAGGTATTGTATTCATGGTCATTGCATTGAGGAAAAAGGAATCTCTGCCTTAGCTGACCGTCCTTAATTTAATGTATCTGCCGTTACTCTCACAGCCGGGACAATACTTATGTTTATGATTATATCTGTGACCGCAGCGCGGACATTCATAGAATATAACCGCAGGAGGATTTTTCATCTTTGATTTAGAAACAAATAAATAACCCGTAACCGGGGTCAGAAAGAGACAAATCAATACAGAACGCAATACTCCGATCCTTCGCTTTCTTGATTCTATTATGATGAAAATACTGCTGAGTGCATAAATCACAAGAAATAAGAACACTACAAACTCAAAACTACTTAGGTAAGGCATAATATATATGCTTATTTGAAAGTAAAATAATTTTTTATAATCCTCAGGTCATTTCAATGACAATTCTTTTTAACACAACCTCTTTTCCTTCTTTTGCACAAAAAGGGCATTTTGTATGGTTCTCAGTAAATTGGTAACCACATATCGGGCATTTAAACCTGTAATCGTAATAATGATTTTTTGTCTTTGAATTGGCATAGATAAAATATCCTACCAGGGGAGTGAAAAAGATACTGATAGCAAGCACTTTGAACATGCCAACCTGCCTGTTTTTCGCTGCCACTGCTACCGCAACAGCAATTAATAAATACAACAGTATAGAAACTATAATCAATATTACCGCTAAAGTTTTCAAGGCAAAATCTTTTTGCAAAGATAATAAATTGGAGTCAGTTAAATCAAGTAAAAGTGATAATGAACCTGTGTTTGAATACTGCTGATAATTGCGGCAATTTTCTTTATAGTTGCGATGTCTCCGTATTTTTTTAGGCACTTTGTTACTCAGAAAATCGGTGGGATAGTAAAAAAACTTATTTTTGCTGTTCAATATTGCAAAATGAGCCTGATTTCTATCATCTGGAATGTTAATCCCGAAATATTCAGTATAGGCAGTTTTTCCTTCAGATGGTATGGATTATCATGGGCACTTTCTTTTTTTCTCGGTTATCTCCTCTTTATGTGGTTTCTTAAAAGAGACCATCGTCCTTCAGGCCTTCTTGATTCATTAACAACCTATATGATACTGGGTACTGTCATCGGCGCCCGATTAGGTCACTGTCTGTTCTATGAGCCGGGGCGCTATCTCATGCATCCCCTCGAAATTCTGAAGGTATGGAACGGTGGTATGGCAAGTCATGGAGCGGCATTGGGAATCCTGGTTTCACTGCTGATCTTCAGCAAAAGAAAAAAAATCCATTTTTTCTATATTCTCGACAGGGTTGTCATTTGTGTTGCCCTGTCGGGTTTCCTGATACGTATGGGAAACCTCATGAATTCGGAAATAATAGGATTGCCAACGAACTTACCATGGGCATTTATTTTTAAAAGTGTGGATAATTACCCCCGTCATCCGGCACAGGTATATGAAGCGTTATGGTGCCTTCTTGTCTTTTCATTGCTGATGTTTCTCTATGTGAAAAATTATATTCAAAACAAAGAAGGCCTGTTGTTCGGCATTTTTATTTTTACCATTTTTGCTTTCAGGTTTTTTATAGAATTTATTAAAGAAAAACAGGTTGTCTTTGAATCCGGAATGATATTGAATTTAGGCCAGCTGCTTAGCATCCCATTTGCTGTTGCAGGTATGGTAATCATATATTATCAATTAAGAAAAATAACTAAAACAGAAAAACAATGAAGAAAGTAGTTTTAATGCGTCATGGCGAAAGCACATGGAATAAAGAAAACCGTTTTACCGGCTGGACCGATGTAGATTTAAGTGAAAAGGGAGTAGAAGAAGCTCACAACGCAGCTAAAACGTTAATGGAAAATGGGTTCAGATTTCAGATGGTCTATACTTCGTATCTTACAAGAGCCATAAAAACCATGAATATTATTCTGGAAGACATGGACCTTCTGTGGCTACCTGTGAAAAAAAGCTGGCGTTTAAACGAAAAACATTATGGCAGCTTACAGGGGCTGAATAAAGTTGAAACTGCCCAGAAATACGGTGATGAGCAGGTGCTGTTATGGCGCCGCAGTTATGATATCCCGCCACAGGCCATGGATATGAACGACCCGCGCAGCCCGCGCCTTGATCCACGTTATGATGAAATACCGGATGCTGAGATCCCTTTAACAGAGTCGCTGAAGGAAACCATTGCACGTGCAGTTCCTTACTGGACAAGTGAAATAGCACCGGCTATGAAGAAATACGATCAGATCCTGGTTGTGGCTCACGGCAATAGCCTGAGAGGCGTACTGAAGTATCTTAAAAATATTCCGGAAGATGAAATTGTTGGGATCAACCTACCCACAGGTATTCCTTATGTTTTTGAATTCGATGATAACGGAAACTTCCTGAAAGATTATTATATTGGCGACCCGGAAGAAATTAAAAAATTAATGGATGCCGTTGCCAACCAGGCAAAGGGAAAGTAATTTTATTTCCTGGCTTCTATCAGTATTTCCAGAATTTTAATTGCAGCTTCCGAAATCACCGTTCCCGGTCCGAAAATAGCTGCAGCGCCTGCTTTATAAAGAAAATCATAATCCTGTGCGGGGATCACTCCACCGACAATGACCATGATATCTTCCCTGCCGAATTTTTTCAGTTCTTCAATAACTTGTGGAACAAGAGTTTTATGGCCTGCTGCCAGGCTGGATATGCCCAGGATATGCACGTCGTTTTCTACAGCCTGACGGGCTGCTTCAGCCGGAGTCTGGAATAATGGCCCAATGTCAACGTCAAAGCCTATATCGGCATATCCTGTTGAAACAACTTTTGCGCCTCTGTCATGGCCGTCCTGACCCATTTTGGCAACCATTATTCTTGGCCGCCGGCCTTCCATGCCGGCAAATTTATCAGCCAGTTCACAGGCTTTTTTAAAACTTTCACTGTCTCTCGACTCGGAGGAATAAACTCCGGAAATTGAACGTATCACTGCTTTGTACCTCCCGTATATGGTTTCTATTGCTGAAGATATCTCTCCAAGTGAAGCTCTTTTGCGTGCGGCTTCAATAGATAGTTCAAGGAGATTTCCCCTGCCTGTTTCGCATGATTTGGTTATGGCTTCAAGTGCTTTCCTGACTTCTTCCGGATTTCGTTCTGCCCTAAGCAGTGCAAGCCTTTTTAATTGAGATTCACGAACAGCACTGTTATCAACCTCCAGTGTCTCAATAGGAGCTTCTTTATCCAGGCGGTTCATATTGACACCGACGATCTTGTCCTTACCGCTGTCGATCCTTGCCTGTTTTCGTGCTGCGGCTTCTTCAATACGCATTTTGGGTAAACCCGTTTCTATGGCTTTTGCCATACCTCCCAGATGTTCAACTTCTTCAATTAGCGCCCATGCTCTGTTGGCAAGTTCATGGGTTAATGATTCAATGTAGTATGATCCTCCCCAGGGGTCCACAACACGGCAAATCTGTGTTTCATCCTGAAGATAGATCTGTGTATTGCGTGCAATTCTTGCAGAGAAATCAGTAGGTAATGCTATGGCTTCATCAAGCGCATTGGTGTGAAGCGATTGCGTGTGACCCAGCGCTGCAGCAAGTGCTTCAACACAAGTACGGGCAACGTTGTTGTAAGGGTCCTGTTCTGTAAGGCTCCACCCCGAAGTCTGGCAATGTGTTCTTAAAGCCATGGATTTAGGGTTCTTCGGATTAAACTGTTTGATGATCTTTGCCCACAGCATGCGTGCAGCTCTCATCTTGGCAATTTCCATGTAGTGATTCATTCCTATTCCCCAGAAGAAAGATAACCTCGGGGCAAATGAATCGATATCAATACCGGCATTGATGCCTGTTCTGATATATTCCAATCCGTCAGCCAGTGTGTAGGCTAGTTCCAGATCAGCGGTGGCGCCTGCCTCCTGCATATGATAACCGGAAATACTGATGGAATTGAATTTAGGCATCTTGCGGGAAGTGAACTCAAAAATATCGGCAATGATTTTCATGGAAGGCAGCGGAGGATATATGTAAGTGTTACGCACCATAAATTCCTTCAGAATATCATTTTGTATAGTCCCGTTAAGTTTTTCAACAGATACACCCTGTTCTTCGGCGGCAACGATGTAGAAAGCGAGAATCGGCAAAACGGCCCCGTTCATGGTCATTGAAACAGACATCTTATCCAGAGGTATCTGATCAAAAAGGATCTTCATGTCCAATATGGAATCAATGGCAACACCAGCTTTGCCGACATCACCAACCACCCTTTCATGGTCGGAGTCATACCCGCGGTGTGTGGCCAGGTCAAAGGCAACTGAAAGGCCCATTTGTCCGGCAGCGAGATTACGGCGGTAAAAAGCATTGGACTCTTCTGCAGTGGAAAAACCTGCATACTGCCTGATGGTCCATGGCCGCATCACATACATGGATGCGTAAGGACCTCTTAGGAACGGAGGCATTCCTGCCCCATAGTTGAGATGTTCAAAATCGAGTACATCCGTATCACCATAAACAGGTTTTACATTGATCTGCTCTGGTGTGAGCCATCCGTGCATTATATTATTTTCTTTTTCCCACTGATCGAAGGGAATAAACGGCTGTTTGATGCTGTGGTAATTTACATTACTGAAGTCCGGGCGCATAGATTGAGTTTATATTACAAAGGTATAAAGAAATGAAATGAAAGCAGGCATGGATAGAATGAAAAATTATTCATCAGCACTTCCTTTTTTTATCATTTGGATAAAAATGCATCTACACGAATGCATCTCAGTGCAGTGTTTTTTTTATATTTGTGAATCATCTTTACCCGCTATGACAGAACGCCTTTCAGCGAAGTGGATTTATTGTTTTGCATTCCTGACAGGAGCCATTGCCATCATTTCACAACTCAGCTTACTCAGGGAATTTTTATTTATTTTCCACGGTAATGAATTAGTCATTGGGATTTTCCTTGCAGCATGGATGCTACTTACCGGGATAGGAGCAGCTTCAACAAGGTTGTCAGCAAATGACAAGAGGGCCTTAAGTCACCTAGTTATAATACAGCTGCTTATGTCACTAATGCCGCTTCTCTCTTATTTCATCCTTCATTTTACGTGCAGGTTCATGGTTCCGGAAGGAAGCCTGCCGGGTTTGAACGAGGCCGTGATCTGTTCTCTGCTTGTATTATCCCCTGTTTGCATATTATCAGGTTTTGCGTTTGTGGAATATTGCAGGGCAATGAAAGATGCGGAAAATGAAATCATTTCCAGGGTATATATGACGGATGTTACCGGAGGCGTTTTAGGCGGGATACTGTTCAATGCAGCCCTTATGTTTTACCTCGATGTAAAAATTGTACTGATCTTTTCTCTTTTGCTGAATACCATTTTTTTATTTTTCCAAGTGACTCAAATAAAAAAGTATTCATTTTTACCTGCAGTACTTGCCTCATTCATAATAATTGTAAGTTTTGTCCTATATTTTGAGGGAAATAAATCTGCCGTTCAGGATAAGTTTCTTGAAGAAGTGGATACTCCGTATGGAAGGATAAGCGTTTCGAAAACAAATGAACAATATAATTTTTTCGATAATGGAACCTTGCTTTTCTCTACCAATTATGTGAATGAAAATGAGGAGAATGTACATTTTGCAATGGCACAACATCCTTTTCCCGTGAATGTTCTTCTTATTTCAGGTGGTGCCTCAGGTATGTTGAATGAAGTGATAAAGTACCGGCCGGTGAAGATCGATTACGTTGAACAGGATCCTACTATGATCCTGTTGGCCAGGAAATACACGGGTAATATTCCGCTTATGAAAGGACTCCACCTGATTACCGGTGATGCAAGAGCATTTGTCAGAAATACTAAGAACAGGTATGATGTAGTTCTGATAACATTGCCGGAACCATCTACTGCACTGCTAAGCAGGTTCTATAGTCTGGAGTTTTTCAGGGAACTTAAAACAAAAATGAATAAGGGCGCCATTGCAGCAACATCACTTCCGGCAACAGAGGATTATATCAGCAGAGAAGCAGTCCCCTTAAATTCAGTATTATTCAATACAATGCAAAGTGTATTTAAAAATGTGCTGATCTTTCCTGGGGGAAAAAACTATTTTCTTGCTTCCGACAGTGAACTTACCCTCAACATCCTTCAAAAACTGAAAGATAAAAAAGTCGAAAATCTGGTTGTGAACGAATATTATCTCGATGAAACTCTGCTGAAACAAAGGAGTGATCACATTATGAAGTCGCTGGATAGAAATTCAAAATTGAACACTGACTTCAGACCGGTCGTTTATTATTACCACACACAGTATTTTTTAAGCTACTTTGGAAAACAGTATGCTGTGTGTTTTTTATTGATTCTGCTTCTGGTACTTATTGTTGCAGTAAAGCCGGGAAGGATTAATTTTGGAATGATAAGTGGAGGTTTTGCAGCTACATCAATGGAACTGGTACTGATTTTTGGTATGGAAGTGATCTACGGAAACGTTTTTATAGTTACAACCGGAGTAATAACTATTTTTATGCTTGGTATGGCCGCCGGAGCATATTTATACGGGAAATTTAGAAAAAAGCAGAGCAGGCATTTTCCTTCAATACTGTTTATTATTGCATGTCTGGCTTTGTTTTTAATGTGTGCTCTCAATGTGATGAATAATAGTCATTGGAGTGCCTCTCTTCTTATAGCGTTTTTTATTTTCCTGAATTTTTCATCTGCATTTTTTACGGGTATGTTATTTTCTTCAGCATCTTATCTGAGATGTAAATCGAAGGTTTCCGGTGTTTCAGCAATATATGGGGCTGATCTGGCCGGCTCTGCAGCAGGTGCTGTACTTGTATCATCCCTCTTATTACCTCTCTATGGTCTGAATAGTGTTTGCCTGCTTACTGCCGGTTTGTGTCTTCTGAGCGCTTTCATTGCCATTTCTAATATCAGAGCATTGTAAAGATAAATTGAAATTTGCGTGTATTTTATAAAAATTCAAATATCATGCTTATTTTATGTATTTTTGGGAGGTATTTCTTTTGTAAGTTATTATAAGAAAATTAATTAGCCCTTAGAAATTATCTTAAATCCAATAGGTATGAAAAAGACATTAGTGTTTATAGCCATCACGTTTATTGTTCGTTTCACTTATGCCCAGTGGCAGCCCACCAACGGACCCTTTTCAGGAGAGATTCATTCGGTTATTACCAGCAATGGAGAAATAATTACAGGAACAAAATACATTTATAAATCTGCCGATAATGGGCGAACGTGGTTTGTAAGTAATAACGGCATTTCGGGCAGTGTAACCAGAATAAGCACTCTGACCAAGATAAATACCTATCTGGTTGCTGGCACCGATGCAGGGGTGTTTTATTCCACCGATAATGGAAATAACTGGACGATGAGCCAGGGTACTTCGAGCATAGGCGTATTTTGCATGGTGGTAAAAGGCGCTAACCTTTTTATGTCAACTGTCGGTAACGGGGTTTATAAATCTACCACCAATGGGACCACTTGGGCAGCAGTTAACAATGGAATAACAAACATTACATGGATGCGGGCCATAGCAGTGAAGGGAAACGAACTGTATGCAGCTACTGACGGATACGGCATTTACAAATCAACAAACGATGGATTGCATTGGGATACAGTAAATACGGGTCTCCCTGGGCATTATTATAGTGTAAGTGCACTTGCTGTAGTGGGAGGTAATATACTTGCAGGAACTTATGGTGCCGGGGTATTTAAATCAACAAATAGCGGAAGGAGCTGGTCAGCAGTCAATAACGGGGTTTCTTCCACTGACCAAATAATGTGCATGGGAGTGAATGGAACTTCAATTTATGCAAGCACCATATTGGGTAATTTATACAGGACCACAAATTATACAGACTGGAATGCTGTTTCTCCCGGAAATTTCAATGCCACCCGCTATGAATCATTTTACCAGGATGGAACAAAGTTCTACACAGGCGGATGGGGATTTGGCAGCCCAGAGCAATCGTATGGTCTGTTTGTGACCCATGACGATGGAATTACATGGAAGCAGATTGGCATAACTGATTTCCCTGTCACAGCGCTTGAAGTAATAGGAAGCAATATAATTGCCGGCACAAGTGACGTGACAGGAAATTCATTTCGCGTACCACTTTTCAAAACCACAGAGGCTGATTCAGTTTGGCATTTCAATCTTGGTGGTTTCTCCGGCAAAAATATCACAGCCATTAAAGCAAGCGGAGCAGTTGCATATTTATTCGATTATGAAGGCCCGGGAAATTCTCTTGTTTACCGCTCGACAAATAATGGTAACAACTGGATAATGACCGGTTACAATGTCCTTTACAGTCACATTGCTAGTTTTGCTATAGCAGGATCGCTTCTTTATGCCGGAGATGATCAGTCTGGGAATGTTGAAGTTAGTTCTGATAACGGGCAGACATGGACCAGTGTCAGCAACGGCTTTTCTTCATCAGTTCATAATATTTATTCACTTGTTTTAAAAGGAACGCTTTTATTTGCCGGCACAGATAATGGAGTATACAAAAACACCGTTGGTCAGAATAACTGGACTCAGGTAAGTACAGGCTTGACCAACATGTATATCAAATCCCTTTGCGTTTCAGGAAGCGATATCTATGCAGGGACTCAGGGTGGCGGAATCTTTAAATCGTCGAATGATGGCGGACAATGGAATGACATGAGCACAGGCATCCCTTTATTCTCTAATATCACATGCTTTGCGATTTCGGGAAGCAACATATTTGCAGGCACCGATAACGGGGTCTTCAATAAACCGAACAACGGAACATCGTGGATAGCTGTCAATACCGGACTCATTGACACTTCCATCACAGTAATGGGGGTAAGCACCAACTACTTATGGGCTGGCACAACGAGCCAGGGAGTATGGCGCAGGCAATTATCACAACTGGTAGGTGGCACACCTGCAACACCGGGTAGTATTACAGGCAGTGCAACAGTTTGTCCGGGGAGCACAAACACATACAGTGTTGCACCTGTAAGCGGAGCTACAAGCTACACCTGGACACTTCCCTCAGGTTGGAGTGGTAACAGCACGAATAATTCCATTGATGCCACAGCAGGCTCAAGCGGTACCATCTCTGTAACAGCCAATAATTCATTTGGTTCTTCTTCGCCACGTACATTCATTGTAACAGTAAATTCGGTCAATACAGGTGTCACACAATCCGGTTTTACGCTTACGGCTGATGCATCCGGTGCAGTATATATCTGGATAAACTGCAATGGCAATACAGCTGTTCCGGGACAAATTTATCAGAGTTTTACTGCAGGTACTGCCGGTGATTATGCTGTTGTGGTGACACAAAACGGATGCTCTGATACATCAGCTTGCTATACCGCTGATACAATATGCCATACTACCATGAGCGGAGCAGATCTGCCTTATTCGGGTCTGGGTGTGCTGCTCATGGTTGACACAATAACTAATGTGTCTCTGGGAAACCCTGGTGTATCGCAAAACTGGAATTATTCCTCTTTGTCACCGAATTTCATGAAGGTGGCTATCTACAATTCCACTTCTTCAACAGCTTATGCTTCTGCATTCCCATCTTCAAATATTTATTCCTATGGCCCGGGATTAATGTTCGGCAGTTTATTTGGCGGAGCACCGGTTGGGACAGGAAATAATGGTTATGTGTTCTGGAAAAGTAATAACACAGGATTTTGGATTACAGGTTTCAGACCTGACGGGGGTATTTGTGCAGGTATTAATGTGCAGGATAATCCGCAGGAACTGCTCATCGGTGCCCCTGCATCATTCGGCAGTGTCTTCACTAATTCTGCACGCTGGGAACTGCCTATGAACCGGATCACTTCTAACCCGGATACGTTCTATGTCCGCATCGTCAACAAAGTTATAACCGCCGATGCCTGTGGTTCGCTGACAACACCCTACGGCATTTACCCGAATATTTTGCGTGAGCATGAGCATGTTATAACTGTGGATAGTGTATACTTAAAAACCGGAGGTACCGTTATTTCTTCCATTGAGTTTAGAAGAGATACTTTAAATAACTACATCTATCTTTCAGGTGGAATGGGTTACCCGCCATGTATCGTTCATGCTGACAAGCATAATGCTGTGAAGGATGTTGAATATTATGGAGGTATACCGTATAGTGTAAATGACAAACCTGCCACTGATGAAGCGTTTTATATGTATCCCAATCCGACTTCCGGTTATCTGACAATTGAATTACTCCAATCGTCAATTACAGATAATCCAATGATAACAATCTTTTCTGCCCAGGGTCAGCTTCTGTTGCAACAGCCTGTGTGGCAGGAGAAAATTACACTGGATATGAGTAACTTTGCAAAAGGGCTTTATATCATCAGGTTGAGCAATGCTGAAAAAACAGCTGTAAAGAGGTTTGTGAAAGACTAATAAGGATAATTTAAGCCCTTAGTAATATTTTTTATGGGCATGACAAACAAGATCTCCAAACGTGAATTCATCCGGTCAGGAATTTATGGAGCCTGCGGAGCAGCGTTGGGATTATCATATTTAAAAACCATCGCATCAGATATGACATCATCGTTTAATGAAACTGCTAAACCCACCGATCTGGGCAAATTCAGCCACGAGGCAATGTATTACACACCCGGTGACGGCTATGTTACCTGCAATCTTTGCCCTAACGGATGTGTTCTGGAGCCTGGAGAATACGGCATTTGCAGAAATAAAACAAATGAAAAGGGGAAACTCTTAACTATTGCTTATGGCAATCCCTGTACCATCAATATTGACCCGGTTGAAAAAAAACCCTTGTTCCATTTTATCCCTGGTTTGAAAGTGTACTCTCTGGCAACCGGAGGATGTAACCTGAGGTGTCTGAACTGCCAGAACTGGACCATATCACAGTTTAGTGCTAAAGATCTGAACAGCTATGATATGATGCCTGCAAAAATATTGGAAGACTGTCTGAAAGACAAATGTAAAGCCATTGCTTATACCTATTCCGAGCCGACATCATACTATGAGTATATGTTTGATATTGCAAAACTGGCAAAACAGAAAGGAATCAAAAACATACTGATCAGTAACGGATACATCAACACAAAACCGCTGAAAGAGCTGAGTAAATATATTGACGGGGCCAACATCAATCTGAAAAGCTTTAAAGAAAACATTTATAAAGAGCTGAACGGCGGAAAGCTTAAACCCATATTGAATACACTAAGCCTGTTGAAGGATGCGGGAGTTATGCTTGAAATTACTAATCTGGTAGTCCCCACATGGACAGATGACCTGAAGATGATCAGAGAAATGTGCAAATGGTTATATGATAACGGTTTTTCGGAATTCCCGCTGCATTTCTCCAGATTCACTCCTATGTATAAGCTTACTCAGCTTCCGGTAACACCTGTTTCTGTTCTCGACAGTGCCATTAAAATTGCAGCTGATGCAGGGTTGAAATATGTTTACATCGGGAATGTCCCTAATCATAAGGCAGAGAATACCTATTGCCCCTCCTGTAAGAAAATGATCATTGAACGAAAGGGATTTACGGTATTAAGCAATAATATTACCAATGGCAAGTGCAAATTCTGCAACCATCCGATAAAGGGTGTCTGGAGTTAGAAATTCTATTTTCCGTTTTCTCTTTTGTCAATAAATATGACAGGTTTACGGCTGGTCTCAGGATATTGGATTTTATTGACATCTTCTACAGTATGCAGGCTGATGTCAGGTGCGACTCTCAACTTTGCCCTGAAATGGTCTTTGATCTCTTTTTCAAGGTTCTCGTTATAGTTTTTACAACCAATACGAATCAGGATATTGTCGGTGCCGATCTGGTTTGTGGAGACTTCAACCACGTAATTTACAACAGCCCGGATGTTATTCAGGATATCATAAAGTGCATTGGGGTAAAGAGTAGTGCCTTTGTATTTGATCATCTGCTGCTTGCGGCCGATTATAGGGCCGAGGCGCATGGTCGTTCTTCCGCATTTGCAGGGCTCCGTATGATGATAGCATACATCCCCTGTTTTAAAACGTAGAAGAGGCATACCTTCAACTCCCAGTGTGCTTACTGTGACTTCACCCGGTTCTCCCTCAGGAACCGCCAGGTCGTTATCATCGAGAAACTCAACAATAATAAGCTCGGGGTGATGATGACCTCCTTTTCCTTCGCGGCATTCAGTGAAGGCACTTGACATTTCAGTGGAGGCATAGGTTGAGAACAGGCTGATATCCCACTTCTCTTTGATGCGCCTGCCCAGTGTGTTCAGTGAGAAGTCGGGGTTACGCAATGGTTCCCCGATACAAACGGCATTTTTTATACTGGAAGACCTGTAGTCAATGCTTTTCTGTTCGGCAAATTCGATCACTTTCAGGATAAATGAAGGGACGGCAATCAGTGTATCCGGATGGATTCGGTTTATTGTATCCCACTGAAGCTCAGGAATGCCGTTGCCAACACGAACAATGCCGGCTCCCAGTTTCCTGACTCCCAGAAAATAGGCTAACCCCGCCATGAACCGCCTGTCGATGGTGGTCATCAGCTGGTATACATCTCCCGGTTTACCTTCTGCGCAGGCAAAAGAAATAGCTTCATTGTAAGCCAGCCTATCTAAGTCGTTGTCGGTCATGGCAAAGGTCACAGGATCACCTAAAGTGCCTGACGTTGTGATATAATCAATGATCCGGTTTCTTGGAACGCAGAAAAAATCTTCGTTTCTGTTGTACAGGTCATCTTTGGTGGTAACGGGGATATTGGCAAGGTTTTCAAGTGTCCTGATCTTTGAAGGATTAATGTGATTAGACTGGAAAAGCTGTTTGTAAAATGGTGATTCGGAATTCAGATAGGAAAGAAATTCAACTAACAGTTTTTCCTGTAATATTTTTATCTCTTCTTTTGGCCGGTATTCTATTTCAGGTGTTTGTATCATTTCAACAAATATAAATCAAAGATAATTGTTAGTTTTTAAATAATCTCCCAATTCTTCCTCTATCAGATTTTTTTCTTCTTCAGTAAGGTGATAAGTATTGGCCTCATACACTTTCTCTTTTTGCAGGTAAGAATTTATCTTTGCATTATATTCTTCAGTGAAAGCAATTCCCAGGTGTTCATATATGCGTTGGATACCCGGAAAAGGATCCTTAACAAGGTCTTCATAGTTCACATCAATATACCTGTCATTTTCGATTGTTGAAAATGCGTCCCTGATAAAACCAGTCATATGGAGGAAATACCTTGTCACTTCCTTTACTTCCGGTCTTACCCACCTGCGGTTTAGGCAGTTCTGCCTCCCAACTGTATCCCACATATGGATGGTTGATGGAATGACTTTTAAAGGATTTCTGCTGATATGTATGAAACGGGCGCCTGGATAAAGGTTTAAAATTTCATTTATCCTTAAGGACAGAAAAGGATTTTTAAGTAAAATTCTTTTTTGGTTTCCGAAATATAATTTTCTGCAAAATAGAGAGAAAGCTACGCTCCATTCCTTATTCCCAGCTTTGGATGATCTTTTTTCCCTGTCATAAATATCAAGGAAATACCCTTTCCCTTCGGGGAATATCAGCCTCTCGAGCGGGGAAACACCACACATGCGAAATGTGGCATACTCGTCTTCCTGAGGCTCATCGAAACCCGATTTCACGTTATCCATTGGACGCTGCCTGGGCATAATACAGTTCATAACAGGTTTATAATATTTTCTTGAAAACAGGAAACTGTCAGGCAAAGTCGTCTGGAAAAGGGTCGGGGAGCAGAAACCGGGATCCAGGCTCATCAACTGGTGCAGCAGGGTGCTTCCGGTCCGCCAGTGCCCGATAATGATTACTGGATTGTCGGGTACTACGACTTCGTTATATGCTTTTTTTAACTTTTTCTTTTCAGCCATAGCGAAGAGGCTTGCCCAGCATGCATTCATAAACAGGAAAAGAAGACGCAGGAGGTACCTTGGAAAGAGTGAAACACGGTTTCTGCGGATTAAGCTGAAAAACACTCCAATCCTTACACCTACAAGGAGGTACGAATCTTTCATAAGCTGGTTTATCCGGTGAGCCCTTTTTCTTTGGTTATAAACTCTGCAATGGTATTGATTGATGTCAGAATGACTCGGGCAAGATTCTGGTCATCAAGCCTGACATCGTATTTTTTCTGTAAAGCCATGATGATCTCGATAGCATCAATGGAATCAAGTCCAATTGTATTCCCTGCCCCGAAAAGGGGTTCTGCATTATCAATATCGACGGGTTTAATGTCGGTTATTTTTAAAGTGTCGAGTATCAGTACCTTGATTTCATGCTTCAGTTCGTCGACAGTTATATTCATCGTATCAGATATTAATATTAAACAAGTTTTTTCAAATCAGTAAAAAATTCTTTTTCAGCTTCAGCCCTGCTCCTGATCATGTCAGAAAGTTCTTTCAGCTTTTCAGGGCCAAGTTCGCGCTTTTTGCCGATGCGTGCAGCATGCAGGGAAATTTCCCTCCATCCGTCACCGATGGCCATCATACGTTTCGACATTTCAAAGAGGTCATTGTCTTTGAGGATTTCAGAAGCCTGCCTCAGGAATGTAGCAAACATGAATCGGAATCCGGCCCCGCCAGTACCCTGATCCTCTAAAAGTACGTTAATTTTCATGATCTCATGCGAAAGATGTTCTTCATCGCGCGCATATTTTGGCCAGTCGGTAATTTTCCGGGAAAACATCTCTATGCCTTTTACCCCCAGAAATGGAATAGGTATTTTAAGCATATTGAAGATGGCTTTTTTTATCCCTTTTCGTATGGCTTTTTCATAATCTGGTTTCGGTGGGATGGATTTGATATAAAACATGAAACCATTCGGCGCCATACTGCCACCTGCAAATCGTCCTTTCCGCAAAGTATCCTTTTCTATCTCGACAACTTTCGGATAATAAATATCGCTCAATAAATACTTATTACCGTTTCTTCCTATAATCGTGACAAAATGGACATTGATATGAACCCTTTGCCATGCAGGTAAATAATCCATGTAAAAAAAATCCACCTGAACCGCAACAGGTATGCCTTCATCGAGTAGGTTATCCAGCTCGGCTTCAGCTTTTACAGGATCTTTGAATGTGGATGATCCCATCTTAACGCCCAATAGTTTTTCAATGTTTTTTCTGATTTGCCCCGGTTTAGAGCGAACAATGAATGTGGGAAAGGTAAACTGGGCCGTTTTGAAATATCCGAAAAAGATACCACCGGCAATACCGAAAACCATTGGTTCTGTGATTTCCATCCCGCTGTGGTTAAGTAATGCGGCAACAGTTCCTGTCTCACAATGTGCCGCCATCTTATGGTCATATGCTATAGGGTTCATCAGCTTTTTTCAGTGGTTGTGGTTATTACGATCACCGGGTTGTTAGTGGTATGTTGAACCAGGCCTTGTGCAGAGCCGCCGGACGCTTCCCTGAAGTGTGATTTCCAGTTTCCGTCCTGGATGGTGTGTATCACCTGAAAAAGATTTGCAATAGGGATATTAAAAACATCAGCATAGAGTTTCAGCTCAGCAACGGTTGCTTTTTTAAAATGCACAGGATCAAGGTGCTTTTTTACTTTCGATTTACGTATGCCGGCCCTTTTAGCAAGTTCGGAGATGCTGATGTCTTCAAGTGTCATATAAAAATAAAGCGGGCTGATCTCACCTGCTAACATCCTTTTCAGGAGGTTATCTTCTAGATGTTGTTGTTTCAGCTGGAAATCTTCCAGAAAATTTCTGGTAATATATGAGCCGGTCTGAACGGGCCCGTAAGAATGATCATCTTTTTCAGCAAAAAGAACAACCTGCTGTTCCTCGCAATCCACTTTGACTTCTTTTTCTTTCATTGCACTGATACACCATTTTGGTTATTAACCAAAGCATAACAAAACATAACGAGTACTGTTTTCTGACATGCAAAAATAATAAAATATTTGAATAAACCGCCTACGCTGATTACGTGTATCTTACCTGAATACAATAATGCAATGAATGATAATACTATCTTTCAAAACTTATTTCAAAACCAATTTGTCTTCCCGGCCGTGGCTGATCATACTTTTTAATATTTTCATCAAGGTAACTGAAAACGAGCCCGGTACTTTTATACTAAATCAAAGGTTTTTTTTTGGCTTCAAGGTAAATTATTAGATTTAAATTTTATAGCTGCATTTCCGGCATTTTAGTATTTACACTTATTAGTTCTGATGGTGATATCAATGACACTGTTGTTCTTCAGAGCAAAGGAAACATTGTTATTCCTGATTGGTAAAGCAATACGGAGAATATAGTACCCATGGTATCCGATTTGGAGGTCACAATTAATGACCTCCAGTTACCAAACTTATCCTCTGTCATTTTTAACAATAAATCATCAGGAAATCCTTCTGGATTTCGTCTTACGGCTACTCCGGTAATATGGTAACCACTCTGTAAGGTTCTGACAAATCTTTGCCCGGTTTCATTTCTTATCCACCGACTAAAACAATTTTATTTAAGCTGACCTAATCCGCTGTTGAACTGATGCTTAATAAGAATATTACTTCACAAAAATTCAGAAATTCCATAGAAGAGCCGGATACTTTTTTTTATCTGTCTTTCTGTTATCCTTTAAGCTTAGGTTGGAGAAAATAGGGTTTATGAAGAGAAAATTATTATGTATATCAGCTTGCTGTGGCCAGTTTTGATGGATGTGCAGAAAGCAGCCATTTTTGACCTTCGGAATAATCTCCGAAAAACCTGAAATTATGCCATCCCCTGTTGTAAGCAACGGTCTCACAAAATTTAAACAACTCTTCTTTGCCTGAATATATCAAAGCAACATTGTCGGTCCGTTTCAACCCCAGGATATCCAGATGCTGTATTAAATGAAATGAATCAAAGTAATTTACGTTAATATTCACTTTCCTGACATCGAATACAAATTTGTAATAATTATTTTCTCTTGCAAAATCCATAACCTCAGGGTATGACTGGATATTTTCAGGCATTTTTAATTCGCCATCCAACTCAATACAATATATTCTGTTTATTTCGTCGGTTTGATTTCGGTATTTCATATTTCAAATATTAAAGTGAACTATATATAATAATTAGTGAGGAAAACATACCATAGGTAACCCTGAAAACCGATATTTTTTTTTCTTTCTCAAAGCAAATGATTTATACACTCATTCCTGTGAGATGAATAAGGTATACATATAAAAAAGCAGTCCCGCAACCTTTTCTTCGGCGGGACTGCCAATAAAATAATTTCAATATAAAATGCTTAGAACCGGATCTTAACCCCGCCGAAAAATTCCCTTCCGGCACCTGGCTGATAGCAGTTTCCGTCGGGATCGGGTTCTGTAAAGGCAACATATTTGGCACCCAAAATGTTTTTCGCATAGAAACTCAGTTCACCGTTCAGTTTCCACAAAGCCCATTTATAAATTACCCTGGCATGAAGCATATAATAACCATCCTGGAAAAGATCGTTATGTATTTTGTCTGTATATATTGCCCATTTGCTGCAGTATTCAACACTAACGCCTGCCGAAAAATTCTTCGTTATCCTGTATTCCAGATCAGTGAATAACTGGTGCTGAGGACAGTTGGGAAGGAAGTTTCCGTTAAGGCTGTCAGGAGAAACATAAGTAAAATGAGTGAAGGTATAAGCGGCCTGCAGACTGAGTTGTTTTATCGGATTGAATGAAACGAAAGCTTCTATTCCATATCGCCGGGTATCGCCGGTGTTGCCGTAGAAAACTTCCTGATTGCCTCTTGCCGGATACAGTTTATAACGGAAGAAATCATCCTTAGTGGTCATGAAGAAACCATTAACATCATAATATAGCATCCCGGCAACGCTTCCTCTTATACCGAGTTCTTCGCTCTGTGAAGTAGCAGGGACAAGCTTATCATTGAACCCGCCAAAAGAAGCAGGATTGCTGGCCAGCTCTTCGGTTGCAGGAGGAAGGAATCCCATACCCCAGTTTCCGTAAATATTGACAGCAGGAATGATGGAATAAGCTATACCTGCTCTGCCTGTGAGCATTCCGAAATCCTTTTTACCCGAAAGATTATAGGTGATATTTTTATTGTCCTTCAACTCATTATGGATATTGTCGTAGCGGATACTGGCAGTTATACTCAGCTTTTTACCGATATTCAGCTGGTCTGTCAGAAATACTCCTGCACCTCTTTGTGTGATGAGCTGATTTGCCAGCAACAAAGAATCTTCCATATTATCTTCGCTCCAGTCATCCACACGTGTTGTGTCTTTCATGCTTTTTAGCTTATATTCCTTAATACTTTGCCACTGGATATCTCCTCCGGCACTAATCATGTTTTTGATTTTATTTTTTCCCAGATGGATATTATATTGTAAAGAACCACCGGGAGCTGTCATGTTCCTGTACTGTGCAGATTTGTTGCTGGTTTCTTTGTATTTTGTTATGCGGACAAAAGCATTGAATTGAATCTCCTGGTTTTTACAGGTTTTAATCTCACCTGCAATACCATTGGTGATCCTGTTGGTTTTCTGGTACTCGTTAAAGGGGATTGCATCCGGGTTGGGTTGCAGGGGATTATCATTTAACTGATCAATGCTGAGGCCTTCAGGGTTTTGGTTAAAATAATCCGTCAGCATCAGCACCTGAGTGATTTTAACTTTGTCGCTTGGAGTCCATTGAATTTTCTCGTTCAGGTTGTTAGCCCAGAAACGCGTGTGATCACGGTATCCTTTACCTTGTGTGCGCGAATAGGACAACCTGTAATTAACATTGCCATTTGTTCCACCAACCATGCCATTGATCTTATAGAACGCGTTTGAGCCAAATGATGTGGACAGTTCTCCGTTAACAGGTTTGTCTCCCCCACTTTTAGTGATGATATTCAGGACGCCGGCAGAAGAACTTCCACCGTATAAGGTACCTGTTGCACCGCGAAGGACTTCAATGCGGTCGGCAAGCAACCAGTCAATATCATAAAGATCGGCTGCAAACCCGCTGGGATCATTGACGGGAATACCGTCAATGAGCACTTTTATACCTCTTAATCCTCTCTCCGATAATATCCCTTGTCCGCGTATGGACAGATGGAGTCTGGATCCATTTGCCTGATTTTCAATCCTTACTCCCGGAACAAGGCGTAAAGCTTCTTCGGCGCCTACGGAACGTGGCATCGTTCCAAGTACTGATTTAGAAACCAAAGAGGTGGCAAAGGGAGTCAGCTTTAAGGAAGTAGACGTTCTGGGAGAAATGATCTCAACTTCACCAAGTTGTTTTTTCATTAGCAGAGTATCCGGCTGAAGACTCTGCGGTTTTAACTGAGGGTTATCCTGGGCGGAAACCCCAATGGCAAATGCCATTAATATACAGAAAGTAACAAGTATTATCTTCATTTTAATGGATTTTATATTAATAATAAATAGAAATAGAAGACTTCAATTCAGAGAAAGTCATCAGAGAAAAAAAAGAATATAGTTCAGCTTAAATTTTTGGGGGGAGGAACGATTACTTCGTGAAAAATATAAAGAGGGTATTCAATCATTGGATAATAAATCACCTTACCTGTACAATTTTGAGTATAGGAATTATTCTGGTGGATAAAATAAAAATTTTGTGTTAACTGGAAGGCCGTTTTTAACATCTTCTGTTTGAGACTGTCTTCACCCATTGTTTTGTTAACTATTCCGTTTAACCCGGCAAAAAGTTGTTCTTCTTTGGTGTCGTTTATACAATAAAAATATACCGAATCGCCCCTGGTTTCCTGTTTTATGATGTCGTACATCCGGTCCATGTAAACAAACTCTTTACCATCATCGTACCACTTCAAAAGAGAGGTTCGTGAATGGGTATATTTGCTGCAGATCCTGATAAGAGTGAGATCAGCACCGGGCAGGGAACGCCTGATCTTTTCTTTTATCTCTTTTTTAACCCCATACTGTAATGATTTGAATACAATATAGAAACCACCGGTATTGAATAATAACAATATAGCTAATATAACAGGTAAAAGTTTCTTCAACGGTGTATGAATTTCCTCGGCAAATTTACAAAGTTTTACATACAAGGCCACATCAACAGGCTATGAATTTTATACTAACTTTGTATGTGATATAAGATATTTCCTCTTAATGAAAATACTTCTCATTAATCCTCAACGCTCTCCCGAGAACGGTATCCTCAGACATGCCCCGGAAGAGACCAAAGCATTTATTCATAAAAAGCTCATCGGACCTCCTTTGGGATTGTTGACCATTGCCGGAGCCCTTAACGATTACGATGTCAGTCTGATCGATATGAAAGGGGAATATGATCTGAATCCCGACACCCCATCACTTGAGACTTTTACTTTACAGCTGCTTGAAAAAACGAAACCGGATCTGGTCGGCGTCACCGTCATTACTTCGGAGTTTGATTATGCAATGCAGATATTCAGGGTTTGCAGAAAAGTCAGTCCGGAAATTCTGACCATCGCAGGAGGGCTTCATGCTACTTTATGTACTAAGGATTTTAACCGGCCAGAAGTTGATATTGTCTGTCCGGGACAATCTGCTGGTGTATTCAGAAAAATTGTCGAGTACAAGGAGAAAAATAAATCCTTGCTCCTGATCGGGGGAATACTGATCAATGGCCCGGAAGGGCTGAAACTGACGCCTGCAGCCATTACTCCCTGGGATGCCGCCCATAAGGATTTTATTATGCCGGCCCGTCACCTGTTAAAGAAATGGATTTCTACCTATAAAGTAGGTAACAGTCCCGATCCTGCTACCTATATTTTCACCTCTTTGGGCTGTCCTTATAAATGTACATTTTGTTCCATCTGGTGCCAGTTTAACGGAGAATACAGGCAAAGACATATAGAAAGTATAATCCGGGAACTGAAAACACTTGATGATTACCCTGTAGTCAGGTTTGCCGATGCCAATACCATTGTTGATGTCCGCTTTATTGACCGTCTCTTTGACAGGATACAGGAAGAAAACATTCATAAGGCTTTTGTTATGGACATCCGCACCGATACAGCTGCAAATAACCCTTTGCTGATAAAAAAACTGGCCAAAGCCGGGCTTAAGGTAGTCATCTGCGGATTTGAATCTTGCAATAACGAAGAGCTGAAAAAATACAATAAAGGTTCTGAATCGCAAATGATTGGACGATCAATTCAGGTTTTTCACGATAATGATGTCATGATACGCGGAAATTATGTAATTCCGCCATCATACAATAATGATGATTTTCAGGCGATTGCCACTTATTCATCAAGTCATGAAGTGGTTTATGCAGGCTACACAGTACTCACACCCATGCCGGGAACAGTTTTCCATGAGAGTGTTAAAGACCGTATTACGGACCATGATTACAGGAAATATAATTTTTTTAATGCTGTAATGAAGACGACCCTTCCCCCTGAAGAGTTCTATGAAAAAACGGCCCGCTTATGGCTGATAAAAAAAGGAAATGATGTAATTTAGGCAACATGAGGATAATGCTTATACTTGCGGCTTCTGAAAATGATCCTTTAAGGAAAACTGATCCTTTTATGCCCTTGTCATTGCCCCTCCTGGCCGGGTCTGCCCCGGATCACGAGTACATTTTTGTAGATATGCTGGCCGGTGAACTTCCTGATTATAATCAAATTATTGATGCTGTTGGAATCAGTGCAAGGATTACCGCAGAAAGCACAGCCTATGAGATTGCGGATACTTTCAGGGCGAAAGGCGTGAAAGTGATACTGGGTGGGGCACAGATCTCTTCCGTACCGTACCGTGCTTCAGAACATGCTGATGCGGTTGCTGTTGGTGAGGGAGAACCGTTATGGCCGGTGATTCTGGAAGATATAAAAAGCAATCAGCTTAAGGATTTTTATATTTCTTCTCCGGTAGATTTTGATTCCCGGGGAAAGTCAGTTTATCGTACAGGCACATTTCCCGATCTGAAGCATACTCCTTTGGCTGTTCGTAAATATTACAGGAAGAAATATGCTTTTGATACCGTTTTTGCCACAAGGGGTTGTCCCGTCAATTGTGATTTTTGTTCGGTGTCGACATTGTTCGGGAAAGAGATCCGCAAACGCCCGGTTCAGGATGTGGTTAATGAAATTGAGAGTTTCCGTAATTTTTATTACCTGCTCGATGATACCGTTTTCGGACGGCCTTCAACTTATGATTATTACCTAAGTCTTTATGACTCCATTGCAAAATTGAAAAAGAAAAGAGTTTGGACAGGACAGGCCAACCTGGATGCGGCATCACATCCCAAAGGTAGAGAGGTGATCAGGAAAGCGGCTGAAGCTGGATTGGTATATGCGGCAATAGGTATTGAGTCAATTAATCCTGTCATTCAAAAGAAGTCAGGTACTCTAGCGAAAACGGGTGCTGCTCATTCAGATGACATCATCGGTAAGATGAAAGAAAATATCCGGTTTATTCAGGAACAGGGAATCGTAATTTCAGGATGGTTCACTGTCGGTTACGATGAAGATACAATAGATACTTTTTACAAAACCCTGGAATTCTGTAACGAAATGAACCTTATTCCAATCATCAGCCCACTGGAAGCCCTCCCGGGGACAGATCTGTACAGGGAGATGAAGGCCCTCAAACGCATTGACCATACAAAGGCCATCAATATTATTCATCCCCTCATGAAGGAGGAAGATGTTGTTAAAACCTTCAGGGATGTTACAGTTAAGGGCAATACTATAGGCAGGATCATCAGGAGAACACTGTTTTATTCATCACGGTTCGACAAGTCCACACGGAATCTGAATCAAAAAATTCATAATAAAATTTTTAAAACTGTGTTCACATTTGTTTTGCAGCTTAAAATGCGTAAAGGTGTCGTTGGATTTGCCAATACAGGAAGTATCTCAAAAATAAATGAAGGATGAAAAAAATCTTACTGGCCAATACGAACATTGAACAGTTGCCTTACCCTGTACCTCCTTTGGGTTTATGTCTGCTGGCTTCTTCACTGCCATCAGGGTATCAGGTTAGCATTTTCGACGGAGTGTTTCAACCCGTTGCTGAATTAATTCCCTTCATACTGGATCTCAAACCCGATTATATTGGCTTTGGAATACGAAACATTGATAATATGACTGCCAGCAACATCCGTTATTATGTGAACCGTATTATGGATAATTTCATCCTGCCTGTAAAAGGAATATCATTAGCTCCCATTATTCTGGGAGGCAGTGGCTTTAGCATTTTTCCGTCAGAGCTGATGAAACTGAGCGGAGCCGATTATGGAATAGCAGGTGAAGCGGAGCAATCGTTTGCTGAACTTTTGGATTGCCTGGATAATAAACGTTCGCTGACACATATTCCCGGCTTATACATCAAAGAGACTTCTTATATTGTCCGCGAATGTTATCGATTCACGACAGCACCCTTATTACATGCTGATATTGACCTCCGGATCCCGTACACTCCGTATCTTCAAAGGAGCAGTTATCCTGTTCAGACCAAACGCGGATGCCTGCATCGCTGCATTTATTGTTCCTATCCAATCATCGAAGGAAGTGTTTGCCGTACAAGGGATCCGAAAGACATTGCAAACGAAATAGAAGAAGTATACCAGCGATTGGGTGCAGTTGCTTTTGAATTTGTCGATTCCACTTTCAACGACCCAAGAGGACACGCCGAAGAAATTTGCAGGCAGATCATCAGCAAAAATATTCCCGTAAGTTTCCGGACAATGGGTATTAATCCGGTGAATGTCACCCGGGAACTTATTGAACTGATGAAAAAAGCGGGTTTCAGACAAATTGACTGCACTCCTGATACCGCTTCGGAAAGAATGCTGATGAACCTGAAAAAGAATTTCAGAAAAGAGCATATTGTTCATGCAGCAAGATTATTTCGCGAAGCAGAAATGCCTGTGATGTGGTTTTTCCTGTTTGGCGGGCCTGGTGAAAACAGGGAAACTATTGAGGAAACGGAAGAGTTCATCAGCGAACATGTTGACACAAGAGATATGGCTCATATGTCAGCGGGGATGAGGATATATCCCGGGACTGGTCTTCACAGGATAGCTTTGGAAGAAAAGAAGATTACTGCTGATCAGAATCTGCTGGAGCCTGTTTTTTATGAACCTGATGATCTTACGCTTGATACAATCCAGATGCTTCTTTCAGAAATAGCCGGCCGGCATCACAACTGCGTGCCATCTTCAGAGTCGGCGCCATCACCGGAAATGATCAGAAGGGCAATGCAGCTGCAGGAAAAGCTGAGTAAACCCGAGCCAATGTTCAGGACGTTGCTCGGCATAAGGAAAGAAATCATGAATAAATAATTTCAAGTCGATGAAAAAAAACATTTTTGTTATTTTGTTATGTATCACACTTCATGCATGCATACCATACAGGCAAATGCCGGTGATCAATAATACGGCATACCCGGTGCACTCGCACAACGACTATGCTCATCAGCATCCCTTGTACGATGCCCTGAACAACGGCGTTAAAAGTGTGGAAGCCGACGTTTATCATTTTCTCGGACCATTATGGGTTTGTCATACACCTTTCGGAATAGTAAAACTCAGAAGAATCCAGAACTGGTATTTCAGGCCGCTGAAGAGGATCATTGATAAAAACGGTGGTTATGTCTATAAAGCCGGTGAAACTTTTTATGTACTCATCGAAGTGAAGACTAATACCAGGCATGCCATGCCACGCCTGAAAAAGATCTTTGCAAAATATAAGGATATCCTGACTACATATACCAATCACGGTGTTCAGGTGAAACCGGTTACTGTTACTATTCTTTCTGTAAGGGATGATGCTTACTGGATGAAGGACAGCGTGAGATATTTCGGTGTTGAATTGCCTTTTTCACATGCATCGGAAAACCTGAATCCCTATGTTTATACGCAGTTCAGACTTCATACGGGTAGCCCTGAACCCTATAAAGATCCGGATTCTGATATCAGTAAACAGATAAAGCTTGTGGTGGCCCGCGGGCAGAGAATAAGGGCGAATGCCGGCCAGGATATCGAATCTAACTGGGACGTTCTTTACAAGAGTGGTGTGACATTTATACACACGGATAAATTAGTTGAACTGAAAGAATTTATGAAGAAACAAACAGTAACTCACTAAAGGCCAATAGGTATGAGAAAAAAGACAAATGTTTGAAGAATTTAATTTTTAATTTATATGCCCTGGATTTGCCCGGTATGTGAAAGGACTTTCCACAAGGCCAATCAGGCCCATAGCTGCGAACTGTGCAGCGTGGAGATGCATCTTGCCGGAAAAGATGAAAACGTGAAAAGCGCCTTCCGGCATCTGATGGAAGTGGTTAGTGGTTTCGGGCCTTTACAGATAAGCCCGACAAAGCATGCCGTTATCATTGCATCGAGATCTACATTTCTGGCATTAAAACTTAAAAAGAATATACTTGACCTTGAGTTCCTGCTATCACGTGAGGCGTATGAGTTTCCTGTTTATAAGACCTTTAGGGTATCGAAAAAGAGGGTAGCGCACTTTGTCCGCATCGACAAACCAGACCAGATTGATCAGCAGCTTATTGCCTGGTTGAAAGAAGCCTTTGATACGGTTAATGAATAATTAGTTTATAAGTAAAAGTGATAAAAACATTGGCCGTTGCAATCTATTATACGTTGTGCTCTTCCTGTTTTCACTTTGTGCCACTTGTTTGAAATGATACACTGTTCAACCACTTATTAGCCTCATTTGTTCAAGGGTAATTATAACGTTGTACAAGCGGAGTAGCACAGAGAATGTTCTGAGAGCACCAGAGAAATACAATTCAACTTTTCACTTTTCACTTTTCATTTTTAACTTAACTCTGATCCATCTGGGAATCGCGTCAGTCAGAACAATGACCACACAAACAATGATAATAACAGTAAGGACAATATTGATGATTCCCTGCACCTTGGTTTCAGCAACAAACAATTGCGGGAAATAAATATTTTTCAGATTCAGAATTCCTGCCGTAAGGGTAGTCACACCAACGAATGTCATAGGTATGATGGTAATCCATGAATATTTTATCTTGCCAAGGTTGATCAGGAATGAAGTTCCAACGGCTAAAGCAATCGTGGCGAGCAATTGATTTGCAGTTCCAAACATGGGCCAGATCGTGGAAACACTTCCTGTATAAATAAAATACCCCCATGCAAAGACCACCAGGCCGCTGGCAATGAGGTTGCCGGGCAGCCAGTCGGTCCTGCCAAAAGGCTTATATACCTTCCCGAGAGCCTCCTGAAGGACAAAACGGGCAATACGTGTCCCGGCATCAATGGTCGTCAGTATGAACAGGGCTTCAAACATAATGGCAAAATGATACCAGTATGACATAAGCTTCGACATGCCAGGGATGGCGGAGAATATCTGCGACATACCTACAGCAAGTGAAACAGCACCACCTGTTCTTCCCACGATATTTTCGCCTACCTGCTTCGACAATTCATTGATGTTACTGTGTGTAAACCCCATGGCATGAAGTTGGGGCAGTATTTGCGCAAACTTTTCTGCCGGAACGTTGATCTGAAAATAATCGAGCGGGAAAAGACTGGTGGCGGCAATCAGAGCTAAAATACTCACGATGCCTTCAGCTAGCATGGCTCCTACGCTGATAGAGCGGATATGTGATTCTTTCATGATCATCTTGGGTGTCGTACCGGAACTGACTAAGGAGTGAAATCCCGATATAGCTCCGCAGGCAATCGTAATGAACAGGTATGGAAACAAAGGCCCTTTGATGATAGGCCCTCCGCCGTGAATAAATGATGTAAATGCAGGCATTTTTATGACCGGTGCAACTACAATGATGCCAATCGCAAGCATGGCAATCACACTGAGTTTCATTATTGAGCTGAGATAATCCCTGGGTGATAATAGTAGCCATACAGGCAATACAGATGCAAAAAAACCATAACCTGCCAGCAGAAGAGTGAGGGTTTTGTGGTTGAATGTAAACCATGACGCCAGCGGCGAACCGGGAATATATCGTCCTAGTATCACCGCCAGTGAAAGCAGTATAACACCTGCGATGGTAGCTTCAACGGTTTTACCTTTACGCACTTTGAACATCCATATCCCCATGATCAGGGCAATCGGGATGGTGGCAGCTATAGTAAATGTCCCCCACGAACTTTCTGAAAGAGAATTGACAACAACAAGCCCCAGCCCTGCCATTGCTATGATGATGATGATGAGTATGGCTATTGAAGTGGTAATGCCGCTGATTTTTGATATTTCATTTTTAGCAATTTCTGCAAGTGATTTACCGTCGTACCTGACCGAAGCAAGTAAAATAACGTAATCATGAACGGCCCCAGCCACGACAGCACCGATAAGCATCCAGAGGAACCCCGGAAAAAACCCGAACTGGGCAGCAAGAACAGGCCCGACCAATGGGCCTGCACCGGCGATGGCAGCAAAGTGGTGCCCAAACAAAACCCATTTGCTCATGGGGTAATAATTCTGACCATCATACAGACGGTTCGATGGAGTCAGCATTGCATCATTGGCAACGGCAACTTTTGCAGCAATAAATCCAAAATAGAACCGGTAAGCAAGGACGAAGATGGCTATTGCTCCTATAACCAAAGGCATAGCATTCATGGAAGTAAATTTAGGTATGAACAGATTACATATTATCTGTAAAATTAGATAATTTTCAAAATTCATAGAGCAGATAATACTTTTTTATTATTTGTATTGACTTATAAATATTGTTAAAGCATACATATGAAAGACTTCTGATTCGGATTTAAGTATTAATTTTGCAACAGATTAAATTCACTGCCAATTTTAGCTGTATGAAGCTTGCATTTCACTGTTTTATCCTGATATTTATCCAGTCATTATCTTCATTTGATGTCTTCGCTCAGACTCCGGTACAACGACCGGTCAGCAACGGAGCTGAAGGCAAGGTTACTGGGATTGTTGTTGATGCCGTTAAAGATCATCCTCTCGAATATGCAACTATTGGAATCATAAAAGCTGAGGACTCTGTTATGGTCACAGGAGGCGTAACCGATAGCAAAGGCCGGTTCAGCGTGCCTAAGGTCCCGCTGGGAAAATATTACCTCCGTGTTCATTTCATGGGCTTTAAAAAATTCAAATCATCGTTCTTTACCATTGGACCTGGAAATGAAAATTATTCTGCCGGGACTATCCGTCTTGAATCCGCTTCAAAGTCGCTTGGAGAAGTGGAAGTGGTTGCAGGTAAGGAAGCCGTGGAATATTCACTTGATAAGAAAATCATCAATGTCGGGCAGAATATTGCGTCTGCGGGAGGGACTGCCATTGATCTGCTGCAAACGATCCCTTCAGTTACTGTCGATATAGATGGAAATGTCAGCCTGCGGGGATCAACAGCAGTGACTATACTTGTTGACGGCCGTCCGTCGGGTCTTGTGAGCCTAGATCAATTGCCTGCGAGTATGATCGAACGGATAGAGATCATTACAAACCCTTCGGCCCGCTACGATCCAGATGGTATGGCCGGTATACTCAACATCGTTCTTAAACGGAAGCAGGATATGGGTTTTAACGGTATTTCCACCATCAATCTGGGTACTGGAAAGAAATTTAACAGTTCCAACAATTTTAATATCCGCTATAACAAGCTGAACCTTTCCCTGAACTATGATGTCAGGATGTTTGCCATGAAAGGTTTCAGCGAGCTGAAAAGACAGTCGTTCCTGAGTGATTCCAGCCTGAACCTCTCTCAGAATGCCCGGACACAAAGATCAGGCACTTTTCATAATGTCAAAGCAGGAGTAGATTATTATATCAACGATAAAAACACCTTATCGTTCACAGCTTTATATAACGTCAGGCCCCATCCGGAGGAGACTATACTGCGCAATACCAGTTCCAATACTTCCGGTGAGATCACTGATGATTACACGCGTTACACCAGGGAAGAAAGTAACAGTCATGGTGGTGACTTTACACTGAACTACAGGAAAGAATTTGATGACAAGGCCCATCTTCTTACTGTTGACGCATTCCTGACAACTTCAAAATCATACGACAATACTTCATATATTCAGCAAACATTGCTGGGCCCGGATACAATTCCCGCTGAACTTCAACGGGGAAATACGCACAATACGAATACCAACCTTACATTACAACTCGACTACGTCCGTCCTCTCGGTAAATTTGGCAGAATTGAAACAGGATATAAATCCAGCTTCAGAAACAACGATATGGATTATATACTCGAAAACTATATGGATGGAAGTTCAATGTGGTTGAATGATACAACCACAAGCAACCATTTTATTTACAAGGACCAGGTTCATGCCATTTATTTTACTTATGCAGCAGGTATTGGGAATTTAAAAATGCAGGCAGGGGTGAGACTTGAGGATTTTATTGTAAACACTGAGCAGAGAATGAACGGAATAAAGAGCAATACAAACCGATTAAGTATTTTTCCATCAGCGGTTGTCCGGTATGACTTCACTACGAAACATTATATTCAGCTGAGCTATTCCAAGCGGGTGAACCGGCCCGGAGCAAGGCAACTGAACCCCTTCATTGATAAGGAAGACCCACAGAACCTGTCTTCAGGGAATCCATTGTTGAAACCGGAATACATCCATGCACTCGAGCTTGGTCATTCACTTAATTTCTTGAAAACCAGCATCAATACAACAATATTCTTCCGCTATATCAATGGTATGATATCCCGCCTGATAACCCTGAACAACGATGGCACTACCTTTTCCTTTCCCCGCAACCTCGATAACGGCTATTCGTATGGTGCAGAACTCGTCCTTGCACAGGATATTGCTAAATGGTGGAAGATGAATATTAACGGCAGCCTGTTCCGCTCTTCGTTCAATGGCAGTGGTCTTACTGCCTCAACATTTAAAGACAATTTTACCTGGACTGTTAAAGCCAATACATTTATCACCATCTGGAAAACCGATTTTCAGGTTTCATTTGTTTATAATGCTCCTAAATATACTGTGCAGAATGCTCCTTTTGGAGGAGGCGGTCAGGGAAAACAAAGTGCATTTTATTTTGTTGACCTTGGGGTCAAACGTGATATTCTGAAAGGGAAAGGAACAATCAATATAAGGTTAAGCGATGTCTTTAAAACACAGCGCTTCGACATGGAAAACTTTGGTGATAATTTTACTTCACATACATACCGTTACAGGGACAGCAGGGTACTTTATGTAGGATTTACATATCGGATCCGTGACTATAAAAAAGACCGCAGCAAAAAGAAAATGGATGACAATTCCGACGATATGGAATAGTACCCTGAGAATTCTGGACAGTGTCACTATAGATTAATTCACTTTAATCAGCGTAGATAAAAACAGTGAAAAAATTCGACACTCAGCTAAGCCCATCTTGCTAAAGTATTTTGTATGAAATTTTAATTATAAAATGAATTAGTATTTATTATGGATATATTTGAAATTGTTTTAATTTTAACCTGAGAAATAATTGATTATCCATTGAATATTTCAAACGGCAACATTTAATCATATCATTATGAAATATTTAAAATTAATGCTATTCATGTTTCCGGTAATGCTTTCTTCGGTTGCATACAGCCAGAACAAAAAAAAGCAGGAAAACACCAAAATTCCGGTTACAGATACCATTGTTAAAGGCTTTGACCTGCTGACCAGGCTCCCGGGCTTATGGAATGGTTCTGTTGAATCAACGACACCTGCAGGTAGTTTTCCGGTTTGGTATGTGGATTTCAGACCGGTAGGAATATCCCAGCTATCCGGTGTATCCGAACTCGACACCATCACCCGGAATTTTATGTCTTTCCTCGTAGTAGATTATAACGTTAAAAGAGTGCTGGCTTTCCGCAATGGAGGTGGCTTTAAAGGTGCCGAAAGGATAGCGTACGAAGTCCTCGACAGCGTTTATGAAGACAGGTTCCATTCGTTGTACCGTTTCAGTGATTTCAAGGCCGGCAGGAAGAGGGTATTTACCCTGATGGATTTTAAGGGAGATTCTCTTATCATGCAGGTTTATACCAACAAATACAACACTCTGGATAAGCCTGTCAGACACATGATATGGCGTGCCAGGCTTATAGACCCCAACACTCCAAAAGAAGCAATCAGGGCATTCGATTATCCGCAGATGCTGGCAGTGAAAGACTTTACCGATAACTTTAAACCCAAGCCTGAATCGGTTTATTTTGCCCTGAGTGAAGATCCCTATAACGAAGCCGCTCAGCCATATACAGGCAGTGCCCTGATCAATATCACCTTTGCCCGTGGTTACGATACCAAGCAAGGAAATGAGTTGATACTGTTGCTGACAACTAAACCGCTTTTCGATGGCATAGTGTATAAAAAAGAAAACCTGAAATACAGTTCCCGCTCATGTCATATAACAGCCGATTATTCAAGCTATAAATTCAAGAACCTTCACCCCGGAAGTTATTATCTCTATGCTTTTTATGATTACAACGGCAACGGCGTTATCGATAAAGGCGATTATATGAACTCAAATGTGAACCAGGTAATTTCTATAGGGGAAAAACAAAATATTCCTGCCGCAGTGGTTCTGAACTTTGAGATTCCTTAGCATTTTTGTTTTTGAAATTTTACTAAAAAGGGAAGCCGGAAACGGCTTCCCTTCAATATAAAATTAAAGATAAAATCTCTTATGACATTCTTTCAACTAAATCAGCAAGGCGGGCGCTGTAACCCATTTCGTTGTCATAATAAGAAACTACTTTTACGAGGTTACCACCGATCACTTTAGTGAGTAAAGAATCGAAGATGGATGAACTCTTATTCCCTACTATGTCGACACTCACAATAGGGTCTTCACAATATTCGAGAATGCCTTTCATCGGACCTTCTGATGCTTTCTTCATGGCTTCATTGATCTCATCTTTCTTCACATCCCTGGCGAGTTGAACCGTAAGGTCAACAATAGAGCCGTCAGGAGTTGGCACTCTCATTGCAAAACCATCGAGCTTGCCTTCTAACTCAGGAATTACCAGTCCTACTGCTTTTGCTGCACCGGTTTTGGTAGGAATAATAGACATGGCCGCAGCGCGTGCCCTGCGGAGGTCTTTGTGAGGAGCATCGAGTATGATCTGGTCGTTGGTATAAGCATGAATGGTATTCATCAAACCTTTAACGATACCAAAATTATCATTGAGAACTTTTGCAATTGGAGCAAGGCAGTTGGTAGTGCAGGATGCGTTCGAGATCAGCTGGTGTTCAGGTTTCAGATCCTGATCATTTACACCGAGAACGATAGTTGCATCAACATCTGATTTATCGTCAGCAGGGACAGACAAAGCTACTTTCTTTGCACCCGCGGTGATGTGTTTCATCAATTTTTCCCTGTTGCGGAAAACACCTGTTGATTCAATAACAATGTCAATACCGAGGTCTTTCCAGGGCAGGTTGGCAGGATCTTTTTCTGCATAAACCCTGATTTTCTTACCATTGATCAAAAGATAATCGCCTTCGGCTGCAATGGTGCCATTAAATCTTCCATGCACAGAGTCATATTTGAAAAGATGTGCTAATGTTTTCGTGTCAGTGAGATCGTTGATTGCTACCACTTCCAGATTCTTTTTTTCGAGAAGGCATCTGTATGTCAGCCTGCCAATACGCCCGAATCCATTGATTGCTACTTTGGTATTTGTCATATTTTATTGATAATTAGTTTGTTAATATAATGAAGCTTATCTTTTGCAAAATTAATAATTATTTATATGATGATGCATATTTCACTTGAGATAATGAAAGAATTCTTCGTATTGGTCAGAACAAATCATAATTACAGGTGTATTGCCTCCTCGTATGCTGCGGCAACAGCCTCCATAAATGCTTCCGACATAGTGGGATGTGGGTGGATGCTTTTGAGAATGTCATGAGCTGTTGCTCCTTTTTTTCGGGCAACAACTACTTCTGCTATCATTTCGGTAACATTATCACCTGCAAAATGAGCACCCAGGCATTTGTTGTCGGCTGCATTAAAAATGACCTTGATAAACCCTTCGCGGCAGCCTGAAGCAGTAGCTTTACCAGAAGCTGTGAAAGGAAAACGTCCCGTTTTTATTGTATATCCGGCATCTATGGCATCCTTTTCTGAAAACCCAACTGAAGCGACTTCGGGAGAAATATAGGTACAGGCGGGGATATTGTTATAATCAATCCTCTCAGGGTTTAAACCTGCAATATTTTCAACACAGGTGATGCCTTCCTGTGATGCAACGTGTGCAAGTGCAGGACCTGCAATCACATCACCAATGGCGTAGTATCCTTCCCTGTTGGTTCTGTAATATTCGTCAACATGTATTTTGCCTTTTTCTGTATTAATACCCGTCTCTTCTAACCCAATGTTTTCAATATTGGAAACTATACCGACGGCTGAAAGAATAATATCAGCTTCAATTTTTTCCTGTCCTTTTGGTGTATTAATTACTACCACACATTTTTCGCCGATTATATCTACACTTTCTACTAATGATTCTGTAAGAACCTTCATCTTTAATTTTTTGAAAGTCCTTTCTATCAGCCTTGAAATATCTTCATCTTCGACAGGTAAAATATTGGGTAGCATTTCAACAAGAGTGACCTGTGTTCCTAATGACTGGTATAAATAAGCAAACTCTGACCCTATCGCTCCTGACCCGACAACGATCATTGATCCGGGAAGCTCTTTCAGGGTTAGTGCTTCCCGGTATCCTATAATCTTTTTCCCGTCTTTCTTTAAAGCCGGTAACTCGCGTGACCTCGCCCCTGTTGCAATGATAATATGGGATGCGCAAAAAATTTCGGTGAGGCCGTCTTCTTTGTGCACCTCTATTTTTTTACCGGGCAAAACTTTTGCAAAACCTTTTATCAGGTCAATCTTGTTTTTCTTCAGTAAAAAATCAACGCCGCGGCTCATATTTTCTGCAACAGAACGACTCCGTCCAACAATTGATGGAAAATCTGCAACAACCTTACCATCAGTAACAATCCCATATTCAGTGGAATGATTCATATAATGGAATATTT
>Ga0209083_1000660_pt1 | contig 48359 bp, 34 predicted proteins | sample AM7aDNAmetaG_FD_184132 | JGI IMG/M metagenome (GOLD analysis project Ga0209083, IMG submission 184132) | Freshwater microbial communities from Finland to study Microbial Dark Matter (Phase II) - AM7a DNA metaG (SPAdes) (version 3) | ecosystem: Environmental > Aquatic > Freshwater > Lake ...
AACGCCAGTTCGGTCAGATTAGCGGCCTAGCGCAGATGACGTCACAGAGTTCGTTTGGCAACACGACGATTATTTTGCAATTCAATCTCGATCGTGACATCGACGCCGCCGCGCAAGATGTACAAGCCGCAATCAACGCCGCCGGTGGCGTGCTACCGAAAAGCATGCCGAATCCGCCGACGTATAACAAAGTCAACCCGGCCGATACACCGATTCTCACTCTGCAGATTACTTCCGACACGTTGCCGTTGGAAAAAGTGAACGACCTCGCCGACACGGTGTTGGCGCAAAAACTCAGTCAGGTCACCGGTGTTGGACTCGTCACCATCGAAGGCAACCAGAAACCGGCGGTGCGCGTGCGAATCAATCCGGCGGCGATTGCCAATCTCGGATTGAGCCTCGAAGACGTCCGCACTGCGTTACAGCAAAACAATATCAATGCTCCGAAAGGCAGTTTCGACGGCGCACGACAGTCGTACGCCATCGGTGCAAACGATCAGATTTTATCGGCGGAAGAATATAAGCCAATCATCATCGCCTACAAAAAAGGCTCGCCGGTCCGTCTCGGTGACATTGGCGATGTGGTGGACAATGTTGAGAATGTTCGACTCGCTGGCTGGGTGAACAATAAACCGTCCGTCATTCTCGACATCCAACGTCAGCCGGGTGCCAATATCATCGAGACAGCGGACCGGGTGAAAGCGTTGCTGCCGCGTTTGCGCTCCTCCATTCCGCCGTCGGTAAAAATCAATGTCTTGACCGACCGGACGCAAACAATCCGAGCATCGGTGCACGATGTGCAGTTCACGTTGATGCTGACGATTGGCTTGGTGGTGCTGGTGATTTTTATTTTCCTCCGGAAGTTCTGGGCGACAGTGATTCCGAGCGTGGCGTTGCCGTTGGCGATTATCGGAACATTCGGCGTGATGAAACTTTGCGGATTCACACTCGATAATCTGTCGCTGATGGCGCTGACAATCTCGACCGGCTTCGTGGTGGACGACGCCATCGTGATGATTGAGAACATCGTCCGGTTTATCGAGATGGGCGACCCGCCGTTGGAAGCCGCGCTCAAAGGCGCGAAGCAAATCGGATTCACAGTCATTTCGCTCAGCGTGTCGCTGATTGCAGTTTTCATTCCGCTGCTATTTATGACCGGCATCGTCGGCCGATTGTTCCGAGAGTTTGCCATCACGATGAGTGTGGCGGTGGTCTGGTCGGCCATCGTCTCGCTGACTCTCACGCCGATGATGTGTGGTCGGTTGCTGAAAGCGGAGACTGGCGCAGCACATAGCCGGTTTTACATCGCCACGGAACGGATGTTTAAAGCGATGCTCGATTTCTACGACCGCACATTGAAATGGGTTTTGCAGAGACAATTCGCAACGTTGGTTGTCGCCATCATCACGCTGGTTTCGACCATCGGACTTTATATTTACATCCCGAAAGGATTGTTGCCGCTGCAAGACACCGGACTGATTGTCGGCGTGACTGACGCGCCACAGTCGATTTCGTTCAAGGCGATGGTCGAACGCCAGCGCGTTGTCTCAGAAATCGTGCAGAAAGATCCGGACGTCGTCAGCGTCGCCTCATTTGTCGGTGCCGGTACCGTCAATCCAACGGTCAACACCGGTCGTCTCTACCTTAACTTGAAACCGCGCGACCAACGCAAAGCCAGCGTCAGCGAAATCATCGACCGGCTGCGCGAGGCGACGAAAGATGTGCAGGGGATTTCATTGCTGATGCAGGCAGTGCAGGATGTGCAGATTGATAGTCGCGTCAGCCGCACGCAATACCAGTACACGCTAGAGGATGCGGATGAAACCGAACTCGCGCAATGGTCCGAGCGTTTGCTGACGAAGTTGCGTGCGTTACCGGAGCTGACCGACGTGGCGACTGACCAGCAGGCGAACGGTTTACAATTGCACGTCGATGTGGATCGCAATACCGCCGCGCGCCTCAACATCCTGCCGCAAGCCATTGACGACACGTTGTACGACGCGTTTGGTCAGCGGCAAGTCACAATCATGTTCACACAACTCAACCAGTACCGGGTGATTCTCGAAGTGGAACCGCACTTCCAACTCACACCGGAGGCGCTGAACAAAATTTACGTGAAATCCACCACCGGTCAAATGGTTCCACTCACAACCTTCGCTAAATTGCGCACGGTCATCACGCCGTTGTCCATCGTCCACGAAGGCCAGTTCCCGGCGGTCACGCTGTCGTTCAATCTCCAACCCGGCAAATCGCTCGGCGAAGCGGTGGACGCTATTCAGCGCGCGCAAAAAGAGATCGGCTTACCGGAGACGGTGATGACGACATTCTCCGGCAGCGCGGCGGAGTTCCGGTCATCACTGAAGAGTGAACCGTTTCTGATTCTCGCCGCCGTCATCGTGATTTACATCGTCCTCGGCGTGCTCTACGAAAGTTATATCCATCCACTGACGATTCTCTCCACACTGCCATCCGCCGGCGTCGGCGCGTTGCTGGCGTTGTTGATTTGCCGAATTGATTTTTCAATGATTGCCTTGATTGGTGTCATCTTACTGATTGGTATCGTGAAGAAAAACGCCATCATGATGATTGATTTCGCGTTGGAAGCTGAACGCGAGCAAGGTTTGCCACCGGAGCAATCCATCTACCAAGCGTGTCTGCTCCGGTTCCGGCCGATTATGATGACGACGTTTGCGGCGTTGCTCGGCGCGCTGCCGCTGGCGCTCGAACAAGGCACCGGCTCGGAATTGCGCCGGCCGATGGGCATTGCGATTGTCGGCGGTCTGATTCTGTCGCAAACCCTGACGTTGTACACAACGCCGGTGATTTACCTCTACATGGACCGGCTTAGTCAATGGTTCCGGCGCCGGCGCACGGCGGCCGGTGTGTTGCCGGTCAAGCCATGAACATTTCCGAGCCGTTCATTCGTCGACCAGCAGGAACGTCATTACTGGCTATTGGTTTGTTTTTGCTCGGCGTGGTGGCGTACCGGTTTCTACCGGTCGCAGCGATTCCGCGTGTCGATTTTCCAATGGTGTCGGTGTCGGCCTCGTTGCCGGGCGCGGATCCGGCCACAGTGGCATCCTCGCTCGCTGCACCATTGGAAAAGCGGATTGCCCAAATCTCCGGCGTCTCGGAGATTACCTCCGTCAGTACACTCGGCGGCACGAGCATCACGATCCAATTCGATCTCGACCGGAATGTGGACGGCGCGGCGCGCGATGTGCAGGCGGCGATCAATGCCGCCGCGAGTGAGTTGCCGGCGAACTTACCGGGCCCACCGACGTACCGGAAGGTGAATCCGGCCGATGCGCCGATCATGATTATGGCGATGACTTCCGACACCGAGCCGGCATCGAAAGTGTTTGAATACGCCGACTCCATCATTGCACAAAAGCTCAGCCAAGTGGAAGGTGTCAGCCAAGTCCTCATTCCGAGCGCGGAAAAATCCGCCGTGCGCGTCCAGATTAATCCGGCAGCATTGGCGGCGGCGGGGTTGAGTTTGGAAGAGGTCCGGACGTTTCTCAGTCAGGTGTCGGTGGACCAGCCGAAAGGTAGTTTGGATGGCGCGAAAGAATTTTACACGCTGACGAGTAACGACCAGATTACCGATGCGCGCGATTTTCGGCCGCTGGTCTTGGCGAATACCAACAATATTCCGATCAAGCTCAGTGCGATGGGAAAAGTGGTGCAAGGCGTCGAAAACTCGCTCTTAGCCGGCTGGGCGGGGACGCAGACCGTACCGATGCGTCGCGCGGTGTTGTTGATTGTTTTCAAACAAGCGGATGCGAACGTGATTGAGACGGTGGATCGGATTAAAGCGCAGTTGCCACAACTGAAACACTGGATTCCACCGGCAGTAAAACTACTGGTGATTAGTGACCGGACAACGACGATCCGGGCGTCGGTGGATGACGTGGAGATGTCGCTGGTGGCGAGTATTGCACTGGTGGTGATGGTGATTTTTCTTTTCCTCCGGCGGTTCTGGCCGACGTTTATTGCGAGCGTCACCGTGCCGCTGGCGCTCGCCGGGACGTGTGGCGTGATGTATTTGCTCGGTTATAGCATTGATAATCTGTCGCTGATGGCGATTACGATTTCGGTTGGATTTGTCGTGGACGATGCCATCGTCGTCATCGAAAATGTCTACCGGTACATCGAGCAAGGTGAACATTCGTTACCGGCGGCGTTGAAAGGCGCAAAACAAATCGGCTTCACCGTAATCTCCATCAGCATCTCGCTGGTGGCGGTGTTTATTCCCTTGCTACTCATGGGTGGACTGATTGGCCGATTGCTCCACGAATTCGCCGTGACGCTGAGCCTCGCAATTCTAATCTCCGGTGTGATTTCGCTAACGCTGACGCCGATGATGTGCTCCCGGTTTCTGAAACCGGAGGCGGATTACGGGCCACCCGGCCGTTTCAATCGCGCCTGCGAACGAGTCTTCAACTGGGGGCTGACCGGCTACGAACATGGCTTGAAATGGGTGCTGCGGCATCAAGGGTTTATGCTGCTGGTTGCGGTGGCAACATTCATCGGTACGATTGCGTTATATATCACCGTGCCGAAAGGTTTTTTTCCGCAGCAGGATACCGGCGTCCTCTTTGGTAGCACTGATGCGGCGCAAGACGTGTCGTTCGCCACGATGGCGAAGATGCAGGATCAGGTGGCACAAATTGTTTTAGCTGATCCCGCTGTGGATACCATCGGCTCATTCGTTGGTGGTGGCGGAGGTGGTTCGACTGAAAATAACGGGCGGCTTTTCATCACGCTCAAACCGCTCAGCGAGCGGAAAATCCGCGCCGATGCTGTCATTGCCCGGTTGCGGGGTAAGCTCGCCATCGTACCGGGCATTACACTCTACATGCAGGCAGTGCAGGATATTCGTGTTGGCGGACGGCTCAGTCGAGCGCAATACGTATATGCATTACAATCAATGGACCTAGACTCGCTTAATTACTGGGCCCCTCGATTGGTCACCCAACTGCGGAAGAGTAAGCAATTGTCCGATGTCAGCAGCGATCTCCAAATGCGCGGCTTGCAATCCAACGTCGTCATCGACCGCGATGCTGCGGCCCGGCTCGGCGTCACGCCGGATGTGATTGACAATACCTTGTACGACGCCTTCGGCCAGCGGCAGGTTGCGACCTTGTACGAACGCTACAACCAGCACCACATCGTGCTCGAAGTCGATCCGCAATACCAGCTCGACCCGGCCTCGCTGAACAAAATTTACGTCAAATCCACCACCGGCCACCAAGTCCCGCTGGCCAGCGTGGCGAAGTTCACCACCAGCAACACCTCGTTATCCGTCAACCACCAGAGCCAATTCCCTTGCGTCACGATTTCGTTCAATCTGACTTCGGGCGCCTCACTGGGGCAAGCCACTGAAATCATCGAGAAAGCCGCGCAAGAATTGCGAATGCCGGCGAGTATTCGCGGCAGTTTTCAAGGCACAGCGCAAGTATTTCAGTCATCGCTGGCGACGCTGCCATTGTTGCTACTGGCGGCGTTAATCGTCGTCTATATCGTACTCGGCATGCTCTACGAAAGTTTGATTCATCCGATCACGATTCTTTCCACACTCCCATCCGCCGGTGTCGGCGCGCTTATCGCGCTGATGGTGTTTGGCGTCGACCTCTCGCTGGTCAGCTTCATCGCTATCATTCTTCTAATGGGCATCGTGAAAAAGAATGCAATCATGATGATCGACTTTGCTCTCGATGCCGAACGCACAGAAGGTTTATCTCCGGAAGATGCAATTTATAAAGCCTGCGTCATCCGGTTTCGTCCCATCATGATGACGACGATGGCGGCGTTGCTCGGCGCCGTGCCGCTCGCGCTGGCGTTCGGTGCCGGCGCAGAATTGCGCCAGCCGCTGGGAATAGCCGTAGTCGGCGGTTTGCTATTTTCACAGGTGCTGACGCTTTACACAACGCCGGTCGTCTATCTTTTCTTCGAGCACATTCGCCAATACTTCAAACTCCGCCGGCAGAAAGCGGCATGAGTAAGCTCCGGCACACGGCAATCCTCAACGCGGTTGGCCTGATTGTGCTGCTGATTGGCATTGGTAGCGCCGGTCTGATTTACTGGTCCGGACAAAAACCGCCAGCACCTGAAACCACAACCGGCGAATGGAAAGATGGCAGCTTGTCGCTAACCGAATCAAAAACTGCCACGCGAAATATCGAACTCTTCGGTGGCAAACTCGAAGTCTTGATGGTGCAATGGCAAGAACGATTGCAGCGCCCGACATCCATCGCCATCATCACCGGTGCGGTTCCAGTGCTCATCGCGCTGAGTTGTTTCCTTGCTGCCCGCCATTTGTCCTAGCCATCAGCGCGTTGCCTTCATCCGCCGGCTGAAATATAATGCCTGTATGCAAACACCTGCCGTTGCCATTCGAGCTGCACACCTCGATTTCAAAGGCGTACCACCTTCTGTGGTGCGTTTACCGGTGCTACTCGATTTAATCGCCGCGGCTCGGTACAACGCGTTGCTAGTGGAATGGGAAGATATGTTTCCGTGGACAATCGACCGGCGCTTCCGGAGTGTTACCGCCTACACACCGCGCCAAGTGCGCGCCTTTCACGCCGCTGCTGCCGAACGTGGATTAGAAATTATTCCGTTGGTTCAAAGCCTCGGCCATGCGGAAACGCCGTTGGCATCCAATCGCTACCGGCACCTGCGCGAATTACCGTACCGGTGCGACGGTCTCAATCCACTCGCCGCTGGTGCGCGCGAACTCATCACGAAAATGGTCGATGATGTTTTAGCTTTGACTCCCGGCATCCGGTATTTCCACCTCGGCGGGGACGAAGCTCGGACGTTCGGCCAAAGCCCGGCGACGGCGAATTTCATTCGCCGGTACGGTAAAGCAAAACTCTATCTTCAGCATTTCGAACCAATTTTGGATTATCTCATCGCGCGACACATCCGGCCGATTCTCTGGTCCGACATGATGCACGACTGGTCAGCCGCTGAGTTGCGGCGCATCGGCTCTAAGGCCGACCTTTATCCGTGGGGTTATGGTGGTCACCCAGACGATTGGAAGCACCACTCTGCCACCCGTAACATTCAGCGTTTTCATAAAACTGGAATCACATTGTGGGGTGCGACAGCGTACAAAGGTTGCGAGCGACACGATTCTGATTTAGCGACAACAGCTGACCGAGAGAAAAACGCACTCGCTTGGGTCACAGTCAGCCGGCGTTTTGACATGGTCGGTCTCATTGCGACCGGTTGGAGCCGCAATTCGACTCACCGCTTACAAAAACAACCGATGGATGCCTGTCTGGATTCATTGGTGAATGTCGGTCTCATTCTACACGACGGACGGTCTCCCGGTGATGCAAAGTGCCGGCGCATTTTAACCAAATGCGGCGAATGGGAGCGTTGGCAGGCGTGCCGGGCGGCAATGGAAAAGCTGACCGAAATGCGCACCTACGCTTGGGAAAGTGTGCGCGAACTTCGTCAGCAGATTGTACTGGAAACGGCGGAACCGAAACGGCGCGCCGCCGGCGAAGCGATGGCGTACCTCATTGATCTCAAGCGCCATCTGGAAGTGGGTGGACACGAAGCGCACGCCATGTTGTGGCAGGCTTTTCGTGGATTATTGCCACCGTACTGGCTTGAACGGTACCTAGACGAGCGCCTTACGCCGCTGCTAGAAGAGTTGAAGGATTTAGAACCGCGAGTTCGTAAGCTGGAACCAACTTCCTATTGGGCTGCGCGCCAGTTCCGAAAAATTTAGTGGACGAGGATGTTGGAGACTGTGAACGAATAGACACAGCCACCGGCGCTGCAACTGGTTGTCTGAGCGTTTTGATAAGACCCAGCTGAGCAGGCGAGGTTGGTGAGCGTATCAGTGTTAGGAATCGCGGCACAGGGTGTGCTGATGGTGACGCCGAAGTAATAAGTTCTATCTCCTATATCAATGTTAGGATAAACTTCAACTCCAGTAATGAATTGCCCCCGTGGTAGGGCTAATGGGCTAGTTTTTATTGTGCCGATTGGCTTCAGGTTGCTCTGGATTTGCTTGCCGTTTCACTCGGAAATTGCATAATGCTCCTTGAACTTACTGGTGCGATACAGATTAGTATCGATATTAGTAAGTAATTGAAAAAGCAATCAGTAAAGCGGGCGTAGCATAGTGGTAATGCGCCAGCCTTCCAAGCTGGTGAGGAGGGTTCGATTCCCTTCGCCCGCTCCAACTTTATAAGAGAGTGGCGAGGCGTCTATTTCTCGACGCGAATACAGTCTAGGTAGTACGGCACTTTCTCGGAGCCGGTTGTGCAGCCAATTGCAATCTTACGGATGTTACTGAGGTCGAGTTGACGTTCTCCGCCATTGACGCTCAGACCGGTGAGAGGTAATTCGTAGGTATACTTACCCGGTGGAACTACAAACGATGAGGCATCGTAGCGGTCATCATACATTCCCATTGCCCGGCCGCCAGGATTGTTTTCTGGCTGCTGTGTCTTGCCATCGGTAATGCAAAGGTAACCGTTGATGGGATGATCGAGTGGGTTAATAAAGTCAATTCGCAGGACGCTAAACCCTGTCCAGTTGCCATCAAACCGAATCAGGTGCAGACTGCCGCCTTTTACGATTGGTTCGTAGAAAAGCGCTTTTTTGCCATGGGTCGCGGTTTCCGGAACACAACGGGCTGGCATGATTGTTGGATCAAAAGGATCTTTCTCGTTAAACGAATCTGTTTCAATCTGTTGTAAACAAGCATCGGTCTCGAAGTCAAAAATTACCTTCGCGCCGGCCGGCAGTGTCGTCGTTGCCACGGATAATGGCGTATGGGTTGCAACCGGCGCGGCAGTATTGCGACTCGCCACCGGTGCCGACAGGCTACCGAAAGGATAAACTTTAAAGTGAGCCCATTGTGAATCGGCCGGCGGGCGTTTCGCGATTTCATCTTGCGCCTGCAAAATGAGTAGTGCTATCCGCCAGCGGAAATGATCGAAGTAAGCGAGCAGGTGAGTCGAGTCACCGGAGCTTCCTGCTTCGGCGCCGGTCTTCAATCCCATCGCTGGATATTCCGGTACAATCTTCCGCATTTCTTGAAACAATTTTTCGGCTTCAGCGGTGGCAGTTGGACACGTCCCTTTTTTGAGCGTTTCGCGCAAGGTGTAGAGATATTTGTAATCGTCGACACCTTCGCGGCACCACTCAAAACGCGGCGCCGGCACAATGCGGTCCGGGAATGGATAGACAGGTTGGTGACCGGTTGCACTTGAGCCTTCGTTTTCGTAGCCACGGAGCGGAATCGGTGAGAACGCGTCTGCGCCTCCGGAGCCGGAGGGGTATGTCCATTGCCATTCACCAACTGCACCGGTACGCCAAACACCGAAACCCCAAGCGAGGCGCGATTGACCATTATTGTAAATCCAAAGTGGCCGGCCGGATTCCAGTGTTTGCGCCATCAATTTTTTCGAGCCTTCCCAAGCGTGGGTGTTCAAGATATCCACAGCTTTGCCGAATTGTGTGTAATCCTTTTTCCCATCTTTATCGCTGATGGGATTGACTGTGAGGCGCAATCCCGGCACTTGGCGACAAAGGCGAATATAGGCCATGGTTTGGTCAAACGTGCGGTTCCATGGGTTCAGCATGCTTTCACGTGGTTCGTCATAAATGCAGGTGACCACTTGGAAGTCTGGTCGTTCATCCAGCCATTGCTGGCGCGCCCGCATCGCGGTAACAAACGGCACATCAAAACCTGCTCCCAACTCCTGAATGCCATGAGACTGTAAGTATTGCGTGATGAAGTTAACGCCCGATTGCTTAATTCCCGTCATTCCAGTCTTCGTGCACAGCGTGCGATATTCTTCCCAGACGGAGAAATCAATATCTGCATGGGTGGCAGAAAGTGAACGAATCTTTGGTTCCGGTAGTGTGAAAGTGTTGCAACCGTGGGCGCGTAAATCTTTCAGTTCGCGTTCTCGCGTGGCCGGTGTATCACCGGTGTACCACCAACCAAAAGCTGTGCCGGGATCTTCTTGTAGTTGAAACGGCAGCACCACCACCTGTATTGGAATTTCAGCGGACGGGTGATTCGCTGGTTTGAACGTCACCGTTCCGCGATATTCTCCGGCGGCTTGTGCGTCTGGCACATGCAGCGTCAACCAGAACTGCGTGGTGCGATTTTTCGGAATGTCGACGCCCTTATCCAGTAACGTCAGTGCTTCCGGGCCGATCATATACGTGAACGGCTCTACGCCTCGCGCCAACTGTCGGGTCATTCTTATTTCGATAGAACTACCGGGAATTACCGCGCCACCACTGCCGCGAAGATTGCTGATGGTAACCGTCGCACCGGTCAGATCAGCCAACGGCAAGACCGCAAACGTCGCCGGTTCATATTCGCCGGGAGTTGCAAAGAGTTTTAGCTCCGCACCGATTTCAAACGGGCGTGGCACACTGTTGTAGTAAACCTCTTCAAGGTAGTTCCGGCTGAACCACAGATAGCCAGCCTTGATTTGCGCCGCCGTGGGCGTCGGCGGCTTCAAGTTTTCCTCATGATCAATCAGGAAAAATTTGTTTAGCCGCCGAAGCACACGAACAGTGCTTTTGATAGTTGGACTTCCTGTTTCGGTCAGTTGCTCATCCAGCAACTGCTCCGCCTCTGGCGTAGCTCCCGGCGACCTGCCGACTAAAGTTAAGAACAGCGCGATGCCGACTACCGCACGGGAACACACTAAACTACGATTGCGCCAGAGGTTTTTTTTCATTTTAGTCCCCCGTTTCCAGCGTGAAGTCGCCGAACAAGAGTGTGCCGCCTTTGATTAGCGCGATTGTAATCTGTTTTACCGCAGACAAATCGGCTGCAGTCCCGTCGTTATTTGACAAGCCAACAAGGTCGACTTCCTGACTGCTGATACCAGGGCGAAGCATAAAGTTCTGATCGACACGGGTGGGGTAGCCTTGTGTTCCGCTATGCTTAATTGTCATATTCAGCGTTTGAATTGCCTTATCTGGGTTCAAGACTTGAAACCGCAACTTGGTGAATGGACGCCAGTCGCGAATCTTCAAGGCGTATTCGCCAATATAGCCATCTTTTTGGAAGACGACCTTAAGCGCTGCTTGTTTCAGTTCCGTGCTGTCTTCCAGTGAGATATCGGCAGCGTTCACATCGCTCGGCAATTTCCCAGTGGAGATTGCCAATAGCTTTGCCTTCCGCACTGCGGGAGCCGCCGGAGCTGCCGCTGCCTGTGCTCGACAATCTTGTGCAGCAAATACAACCGCTAGACTCAAGAATACCGCCATACCATACCGACACATATGCTTATTCATACGTTCTTCCTTTTATAGGTTACGGCAACAGGATCACCAGCTTCTTGCGTTAGTTACCTGCCGCCAGATTGGTTTACCAGATATAATTGTATCTCATCTGAGTTCCGGAGTGTCAATCGAGAAAAAGCCCTTGCAACTCTTCTAAAGTTAACCATGAGACAAATTCTTCATCGCCAGTGACCATCTGGCTGATCAATTCCCGTTTGCGTTCCTGCAACCGCACGATTTTTTCTTCCACCGAGCCGCGTGCAATCAGCTTGTAGGAATTCACTACATTGCGCTGGCCAATCCGGTGGGCGCGGGCGGTCGCTTGTTCTTCGACTGCTGGATTCCACCACGGATCAAGATGGATAACGGTGTCGGCACTGGTTAGATTCAAGCCCGTGCCGCCAGCTTTCAAACTGATGAGAAACACCGGAACATCGGATTCCTGAAACCGTCGAATCTCACCGGCGCGATCCACCGTGCTGCCATCGAGATAACAATACGGCACCGGCAAGGCCACCTCGACAAGCTTAAGTAACTTGACGAATTGACTGAACACCAAAACCCGGTGTCCGCTGCTGACCGCTTCATCAATCAATTCCAGACAGGTTGCCAGCTTCGCTGACGGTTCTTTCCATTCGTGTTCGCCCGGCAACAAATCAAGATGACAACATGCTTGCCGGAGCCGCAGCAGCGTCGTCAATACCGCGAGCCGCCGCTGCGATTCCTTCACATTCTCGAAAACCTCCCGGCGACCTTGCGCTAGAATAGATTGATAAACGGATTGCTGTTCGTCGGTCAGATCGCACCAAGTAATCTGCTCAATCTTCGCCGGCAAGTCGCGCGCAACTTCGCTTTTCATCCGGCGCAAAACAAATGGCCGGAGTCTTTGCCGCAACCGCTGCATCGTGGCCGGTTCGGTTTGTTTTTCGTACCGGTCACGAAATTCTGTTGCCGGTCCGAGATACCCCGGCATTAGGAAATCAAAAATCGACCACAAATCGCCGAGTGAATTTTCCATCGGCGTACCGGTCAACACCAGCCGGTGTTTGGCGCGGAGAGCTTTCACCGCCTGCGCGATTTGACTGAACCGGTTTTTAATTTGTTGCGCTTCGTCGAGCACGACGGCTTGCCATTCAATTTTCTGATGTTCGGCCACGTCGCGCCGGAGCAACGCATACGAGGTGATGACCAAGTCATACTTTGTCAGATCATTGAATCGCCGGTCGCCGCCGTGAAGCACCAGCGTCTTCAGCTCCGGCGTGAACCGCTTGACTTCGGCCTGCCAGTTTGCGAGTAAACTCGTCGGGCAGACTACCAGCGACGGTTTGGTTTTTAACGATGCCAGCCAGACTAGCGTCTGCAAAGTTTTCCCTAAACCCATTTCGTCGGCTAGAATTCCGGCTAAACCGTTTCCGGCGAGTTGGCGCAACCAGTTCACGCCATCGCGTTGATACGGGCGCAAAAAATCCGGTACCGCCACCGGTGACACCGCGCGGATTTCCGCCGGTACTTGCCATTTCGCGCGGAGCGGAATCTCGCGCAACGCCTCGGCCAGATACGGCGCGAACCGCCGGTCCACTTGGAGACCGGTGGCCGATTGTGTCGCGTGACAATCGAAGATGACATCTTGAAATTGCGTAATCGCCTCGCTCGGCACCAATGCAATCCGGCCATCGGCTTGCCGGTGATGCGTCGCACCTTTTTGAAGCATCCGCTGGACTTCTGCCGGACTGAGCGTTAACGCGCCGGCGGTGTTTTTGTAGGCCAAGTCAACCGCGAGCCAGTTTTCGCTGGAGCCGGTGATGGTGACTTCCGGTTCGATGCGGTCGCATTTGCGGAGGAAGTGGGCAAACTGCGCGCCATATTCCACCTGCCATTGCCGTTCCCACAACGGAAAAATGTTCGCGAGAAAATGGCCGACACGATTTTCCGAAGTCAGCCGGTAACCGGCGGTTACCGGCTTAAATCCTGCGGCGGCAATTTCAGCGAGGTTTACCGACCGGTACCGCCAATACCGGAGCGGCTGATCAGGATCAGGCGTCCAGTCGGTTTGTTCCGGTGCTTTCAATTCCAAACTCAATCCGGTCAGTCCGCCGTCGAGAATGATTCGGACCGGCGCCGGTTTCTCGACAAATTCCAGCCGGTCAAAACCGCTGCCGAATTGCACGGTCAACTTTTGCTCTAACGCCGGTAACTCGGACTGATAAAACCGCACAAACTCTATCCGCGATAACCGGTGTTCACCGACTTGGTACGCCGCCGGCAAAGGGCTTGTCCGCGTCAGAGTTTTGCCGTCGAAACTCCAGCTTCCCAGTGAATCGCCCACCGGAGCGTCGGTCGCCGTCAAACGGAGGCGCAGTTCACCGGTCGGCTCCAGTTCGAGCGAAAGTTTCGGTTTTGATTCCGCACCACGAACTTGAATTTGAGTTTTCTTGCCGAGCCAGACGCGCGGATGATCCGTCAACGCGTCGAAGAAAGCGTCGAAATCTTTCGCCTCTAAAAACCAGACACCGGTCTGCTGACCGGCCGCAAGGCCACACTCATCGGCATCGGTGACGGCATATGTCGGCTCTTTGGAAATCGCATCGAATGGTTGAAACGGCGCACCGGCCACACTCGCTTCGAGGATAATCCGGATTTCACCTTTGCGCCAAGCCTCCGGTAGGTTTAGCGGCAGAAGAATCATTAGTTCGAGTCGCGGATTTTCATCGCCGGCATCTTCCACCGGCACGCGTTTCAAGGTTGGGTTTGGCGTGGGCGGTGCGGGTATCCATTTGATTTTGGCGGGAGCCATCGTCGCGAACACCAGCGCCAAAACATGGGCGCAAATCGTGCCGTCAACGCGCGCCGGCCGACAGGTGCAGAGATTTTCAACTTCGGTGGCGCGTTCGCCAAGTTTGAGACGAGCGTTGATGGTGGAACCGCCGGTGCGAACGGTGCCGGAAAGAAACGGCGGTTCCCAAATCCAATTGACAACCGCACCGGCGGCCGCCAGCGCCCGGCCTTCTTTCTCCGTGCGCCAGTCGCCAAGCTCGCGCAGCAGCTCCTTGGTGATGACGGGACGATTGAGTTCGGCGGACATGCCGGCATCATGGCTGGTTCCGCGACCGGATTCAAGGAGTCTGCCGTTGCGCGTTACCGGAATCCTGTTACAGTCGCCACTCTCGTGAGTATCACCGACGAAATCGCCAAACGCCGCACCTTCGCCATCATCTCGCATCCCGACGCCGGGAAAACGACGATGACGGAGAAACTATTACTTTACGGCGGCGCGGTCCAACTCGCCGGCTCGGTCACCGCGCGAAAAAACCAACGCGCCTCCACTTCCGACTGGATGGAATTGGAACGCCAACGCGGCATTTCGATTAGCTCGACGGCGCTGCAATTCGAGTATGACGGTTTCAAAATCAATCTCCTCGACACGCCGGGTCACAAAGATTTTTCCGAAGATACTTACCGGGTGCTGACCGCCGTCGACGCCGTGATCATGGTTATTGACGCGGCGAAAGGAATTGAAAGTCAGACGCGCAAACTTTTCGAAGTCTGCCACCAGCGCGGCGTGCCGATTTTCACTTTCATGAATAAGTGTGACCGACCGACGCGCGACCCACTGGCGTTGATTGACGAACTCGAAAATGTTCTCCAGCTCGGCGCGTTTCCAGTCAACTGGCCCATCGGGACCGGCGTGGAATTCAAAGGAATTTTCGACCGGCTCACCCGGCAGGTTCATTTGTTTGAGCGAACCGATGGCGGCGTTTACTGGGCACCGGTGGAGATTGGCGACTTGTCGGATCCGGTCATCCGCGACCGAATTGACGACGCGACATTCCACCGGATCACCGAAGAACTCGAAATGCTCGAACAGGCCGGCGAGACATTCGATTCTGCCTCTGTGCTGGCTGGTTACACCACGCCGGTTTTTTTCGGCAGCGCGATGAATAATTTCGGCGTCCAACTCTTGCTCGACGGATTTCTTAAAAATTCCGCTGCGCCGCAAGCGCGTAAGGTTGGCGACCGCGTGATTACGCCAGAGGATCCAAACTTTTCCGGATTCATTTTCAAAATCCAAGCGAACATGGATCCGCGTCACCGGGACCGGATTGCATTCCTGCGAGTAGTCTCCGGTAAGTTTGAGCGCGACATGATTGCGACACATTCGCGCACCGGCAAAAAAGTCCGGCTCAGCAGTTCGCACAAACTTTTCGCCAACGAACGCGAGACGGTGAACGAAGCGTTTGCCGGCGATATCATCGGGCTGGTCGGCCACGACGAGTTTGGCATCGGCGACACGTTGAGCAGCGATCCGGCGATTGTGTACCGGGAAATTCCGCGATTTCCGCCGGAGAGTTTTTCTTATCTCCGCAATCCGAGCACAGCGAAATACAAACAATTTCGCAAAGGTCTCGACCAACTTTTGCAGGAAGGTGTCATCCAGCTTCTGCGCCTCAAAGATGCCACCGGCGGTGTTCCATTGCTGGCGGCGGTTGGGCCGTTGCAATTCGAAGTCGTGCAATACCGGCTGCAAAGCGAATACGGCGCGGAATCGCAATTGGAGCCGACGCCGTGGATGACAATCCGGTGGTTACCGAAGAATATTACTGATGCCGACTGGGGTCGTGGTTTGCCCACCGGTGCGCGCTTGGCATTTGATAGCGATGATAATCCGGTGGTGCTATTCGCCAACGAATGGTCGGTGAATTACTTCAGCGAAATTAATCCGAAGATTCCGCTCGAAAAACTGCCACCCACTCCGCTAACTTGTGCGAACTGAAATCGATGAAGCCACGTGATATTTTTCTGACGAAACTCAAGCGCGGAACCGCTCCCCGGATTGCCACCGGTAGCGCGACTTCCATTGTGACTACAGATTTGATGGAAAAGGTTGGCGTATTTTTCCCGGAAGCGCATCAGGTGCCGGAGCAGATGGCGCGGCTCGCGGCTGCTGGCTACACGGAATTGGGATTCGACAATGTGATGCCGCTATTTAGCGTCTGGCACGAGTCGGCGGCACTGGGTTGCGAAGTAAATTGGGGCGACCGGTCCCGCATGCCGGATGGTCGGGCTTGTTACCAAAGTATCGAGCATGAAATCAGCATTCCGCAGGACTGGTTGCAACGGCCATCGTGTGCGGTACCGCTGGAGGCAATTCGACTTTTGAAAAAGGAATATGGTGACGAGATTGCGGTGGTCGGTAAAGTTTTTGGCCCCTGGACGCTCGGTTACGATTTGTTTAGCGTCGAAGAATTTCTCATTTCCACACTCATCAATCCCGATGCGGTGAAACGGGTGCTACGCACTTTGTTGGAAATCACAGTGGCGTTTGCACAGGCGCAAATCGACGCCGGTGCGGATGCGCTGACGCTGGCGGATCATTGCACGCGAGATCTTTGTTCGCCGGAGACGTATTTGCAATTCCTACAAGAAATCCACCAAGAATTGCACGAACGCATTCCGTGTCCCAAGATTCTCCACATCTGCGGCGACACGTCCGACCGGATTCCGTTCATTCAAAAAACTGGCATTGATTGTTTTCATTACGATTCCAAAGTTCCCACGCCGGTGGCGCGCCAATTGGCCGGCGACCGGTTAGCGCTGATGGGTGGCACGAGTAATATCAACCTGATTCGGAATGGCACTGCGGAATTGATTACGCAGGACGTGCAGGAAAAAATTGCCGCCGGTATCGACATCATCGGTCCTGAATGCGCCGTCCCGTTGGACGCGCCAATGAAAAATCTCGTCTGGTTAGCGCGCGAAGCCAAGCGCTTGGGTTCGAATCAATCGTAAAGGCAAAATCAGCGCTTCCGTGTATACTCCCCTCCGATGGTAAATATTGGTAAACGAAATACGCTTCGCGTTCTGCGCGATACACCGCCGGGATTATATCTCGATGGTGGCAATGAATTAGCGATTCTCTTACCGGGACGTTACATTCCGCCCGGCACAGTTCCGGGTGATTCGCTTGACGTGTTTGTCTATCTCGATTCCGAAGACCGGCTCGTCGCGACCACCGAAACGCCGCTGGCGATGGTCGGTGAATTCGCCGATTTGCAAGTCATCAGCGTGAACCCACAAATCGGCGCGTTTCTCGAATGGGGACTCGCCAAAGATTTGCTGTTGCCGTTTCGCGAACAAGAAAAACCGCTCCGCGTCGGGCAACGCGTGATCGTCGGCTTGGTTCTCGATCCACATAGCAACCGCATTTTTGCCACCACGCGACTGGGCCGGCACCTAAATCTTCAACCGCCGACTTACACCGAAAGTCAGCCGGTGAATCTCCTCATCACCTCGCAAACGCCACTCGGTTATAACGCCATTGTCGAAAACGCCCACCGCGGTCTCCTCTATCACAGCAATCTCGGCACCGCGCTCACCGTTGGTCAGAAAGTACAGGGTTTTGTTCGCAAAGTTCGCACCGATGGCAAAATTGATTTGAGCCTCGACATCGGCGGCTACAAACGCGTCGCGCCGCTGACCGATCAAATTCTCAGCGCACTTCAGGCCAACGCCGGCCGCCTTGCCTTCGACGATGCGAGCGCGCCGCAAGAAATCCGGGACAAATTCGGCGTCAGTAAAAATGCGTTCAAGCAAGCGCTCGGTGCGCTTTACAAAAAACGGCGAATCCGGTTTCTCAAACCCGGCATCGAACTCATCGCGCCCACCGGTAAGCGATGAAACCGGAACGCAAACTAGCCGAGACGACACTCGCCAGTGGTGCCCAGCTGACGCTCCACGAGCACGACGGGAATTACGCCATTCGCATCAACGGTCAAACACTGATGAATTCCGCGCTCGCTTCATCGGAGCTTCTCCTCGGAGAACTGGCTGTCACCGGTTTAACGAATCAGTCCGATCCGAGCGTACTGATCGGCGGCTTAGGTTTGGGATTCAGCTTACAAAGCGTCCTTGCCAAGACCGGTGCAGCGTCAGTGGTTCACGTTGTGGAGTTGATTCCGCAAGTGGTGAAATGGAATCGCGAATTTTTAACCATGGTGAATGGAAAGCTCGTGGATGATTCGCGGGTCACTATTTTCGCCGACGACATTTGGAACGTTCTGCTGCGAACCGCGCCCCACCGGTACGACGCGCTTTTGCTCGACATTGATAATGGCCCGACGGCGATGGTTCAGCAACCGAACGCTCGGCTCTATAAACCGGCAGGGATTCAACTGATGTTGACTGCGCTGAAGCCCGGCGGTCGTGCGGCCATCTGGTCGGCAGCTCCGGATTCGGCTTTTGAAAATCGACTGATTGACGCTGGCTTTCGGGTGGAAGCCGTCTCCACCAAACTCTATGCGAAAGCGAAGCGTTGCGGTTGCACCATCTACGTTGCCGACAAACCAAGATAAATGGCTTTGAGATAATTCGCTTCCGGAAATGTGGCCGGATGGTCGGCAGCATGACCGGTGGTTTGCAGTTCCGTAAAGGCACGACCGGACTGAGCGCCGGCATTTCGGACAGCTTCTAAAAATTCCGGTGTCGAGACATGCGCCGAACAAGAACACGCGACGAGGAGGCCTTTGGGCGCTAAGAGTTTAATCGCGCTGTGCACCAACCGGCTGTAAGCACGGATTGCTTGCTCACGTTCAGATTCCCGCCGTGCCAGCGATGGTGGATCCAGAATAATCAGATCAAATGATTGCGGCGATGCCACCGGTGAGGCGAGCCAATCGAAGACATCAGTTTTCACACTCTCATGGCGACAACGACGGATGGCAGGATTATCCAGATTCAAGGTAAAGTTTCGGTCCGACGAAGCCAAGGCGTGTGGACTAATATCGAGGTCGGTCACGGAAACCGCACCACCGCGCGCGGCATACAGCGAAAAGCCACCGGAGAAACTAAAAGCATTCAACACCCGACGACCGTTAGAAAGTGATTCGACGATACGCCGGTTCTCGCGTTGGTCGAGGTAAAAACCCGTTTTCTGACCCCGGACTGGATCAACTTCAAACCGGATTCCGGATTCTAAAAAAACAACTGGCTCGACCGGTGCCGGCCCGCGCAAAATTTGACCTTCGGTGAACGGCAACGCTTTTTCCTGAATATTTCGACTCAACCGGAGAATCAGCCGTTCGTGGGGAACTTGCGCGGCGATGAGTTCGACAATTTCATTTAACCGTGACAGCCAAACTGTCGTGTAAATTTTGAGAACTAAGGTTGAGTCGTACCGATCCAAAACAAGTCCCGGCCAGCCGTCGCTTTCACCATTGCAGAGCCGGTAACCATTGGTTTGCGCATCAAACAAGTGCCGGCGGCGATCAAGTGTGGTCGTCAGGTGCTGCTGCCACCAAGTGCGGTCAACTTTTTGCGGTTTACCGGTGTGCAACATACGAACGCGAATCGGCCCGTCGGGATCAAATAGCCCCATTCCGAGAAACCGATCCTTCCGGTCGTAAATGATGGCCAATTCGCCGACAGCGCCGGTGCGGTTTTGCTCGCGAATGCTATTCGAAAAAAGCCATGGATGACCACCCCGCAGAATCGTCTCCGCTTTTTGCGAGATCCGGAGTCGGAGGCTTGAGGTTGATTTCGCTGTCATCGGCGAGGTTGAGTCTGTTCGAAAATTTCCAGCGCATCAATAAGGCTGAGGCCGGTATGGTAACACGGATCGGCATCCGGCACCGCTGGAATCACCGGTGCGACCTGACCATTCTGATTCAGCGCCTGAATCGCCATGCAGTGAACAGCCGGGCGCACATAGCGCCGGAGAAAAGCATTCGAACAAGTCATTGCAATTTTCGCGATTGGCTTCCACGCCTCCGCCGATTGAAAATTGCGGCATTCCATTGCGGCACGAATGGTTTCCGGAAGCGACCACCACGGCATATTGGTGTTAAGAATCCGGCCGGAGCGCAAGTCCACACTGTGAACAATGCCATAATCATTCGCCGCCCAGCCATTTTGAAGATTGGCCTGTAAAACTTGCGCCAGCAATTGCTGAAGTAGCAGATCGTCAACACCACTGACGCGTAAATGTTTGAGCGCTAATCCAACAAACTCCGTGGCATGCCCCGGTAGCGAGCGCAATATGCCGTCAGCTTCGATGTAGGGTCGCCCATGATCATCGGTATATTCCCACAAACTGAAGGCCGGTGACTCCGGTACCTGCTGATTCGTATTCGCATGCCGTTGTAAGATATGTTCAATAAAACGAACTCCCATCTGGCGATATTCATTGTTCTGAGTCAGTCTAAAAAACAAAGCGGTCGCCCCCAGCGCAATCATCCGTGGTGCATAGAGGTGCCGGCCTGGTATGGGATTGACACCGGGATTACTGGGATCCAGTTGTTGCTGGTCGGAGGTGAACTGTTCGCTTTCAATATCACGAACCACCCACTCAAATAATTTTTTGGCAGATTGGAAGGCAGTTTGATTACCAATGCTTGCCGCTGCCGCTGCCAAACCTTTCGCATAAAATAAATCAGTGAAGTTTGCCGGCGCATCGGATTGCGGTTCACACCGAACAACGCTCCGGCAGTCAACGATTCGCAATGGCTGCCCAGTGGGCGTCATGACAAATGAAAGGCGCCACTGATTGTGGTGCCGGAGGTTTTCGAGATTATTCACCAGCCGGACCAAGAGAGCGTGGAGGCGGCGATCCAGCTCTTGGCGAAGCGCTGGAGAGAGACCGGTGGTTTGTTTCAACCACGCCCGATGTCCGGCTAATGCTTCGATCGCCCGGCCTTGAATCCAACCGTAAATTGCCGATTGACCTCGAATTGGATCGGCCGAATCAAAATCCTTACCGTCGGCCAAGCTGAATTTCGTATCCACAAAACCATAATCCGGCTGGCGTTCGGCACGAGCAAGCAAGGCTTGCAAGCTGGTTAGCACCATCGTCACATACGCCTGTTGTGCTTGAGCTTGTTGCTCGACGGATGGGCAGGCCGTTAATTCAACTGGTGCATACGGCAAAGTATCCAGAAATAGTGGCATGCCGGCATGCTTAGCAATTTTGTTAATGCATAACAATTACCATTTCATATGGACACAATTTCAATCTTGTGACATCAGTCCAGTCGCAGTATGAAGAGCTGAATTAGGAGAAAACATGGCGCTTGAATTTACAACGAAACAAAAATTGCAATTCCTCCATCATGCCGAATTAGCCGGTCACTGGTACTGCAACAACCAAAACACCGATGAAAAGCCGTGGGGCGGCATTGCCGATAGTGCCGATAAAGGGCGCTTCGTTTACGAATATCTTCTCCATAAAAATAGCGCGCGCGGCATGGGTGTGTGGGGACAAGCGATTGGGATTATGAATCTCTATGATCTCGCGCACCGGATTCCTGCCGAGGCCGGTCATTTTACGACTGCCGCGCAGCTTGGGGCGAACTATTTGAAGACACTCCAGGTAACGGATTTCCGTTTACCAAAATCCATTGGCGGATTTCGGGAGCATACGCCGCAAACTGCCGAGAGCTATCCGCGTGATGCTGTGACCGGTGGCTTTGGACTCTGCCGGCTGTTTAAAGAGACGCAGAATCAGGAATGGCTCGACCATGCGCGCCTATTTGCAGAGTGGTGGATTAATCATGGAACGGATGAAAATGGTTGGCCATTCATCACTTTTAATCTTGAGCAACAGCACGGCCACAACCGCGGCATGGACGTAATCGGTGAAGAGTCCGGTGCTGAATTTATCAAAGGCGATTGGCAAGCTGGTGCGGCAATCTTTTTCTACCAACTGTACAAGCTCACCGGTGAAGAGCGATTTATCGAAAAAGGCCTTGAGCCACTAATTCAAGGACTCGCGCAAATTTACGAAGAAAATCTCGGTAAACCGGTAACGGAAGGTTTTCATGGGCAAGTCCCCATTAGTCACGGCAATGACGACTTTGCACTTGTGGCTCTAATCTGCGCTTATCGCCTCCAGCGGGATCGGCGACTCCTTGACTTGCTCGGCGAGCGAATAGCGGTACAGAACCGGCTCATGGATGCCGATGGCTCTTATCCAAGTTTCGGCGGCACCTTCGTCTCCGGGATTAATAATTTAGAATTCCTGAAACTGGTTGCCACCGAAAAACTAAATCTTGATGTCCTGGAAGTTGAGCGTTGCGTGCGCAAGACAGCGGAGTTCGGACTAACGCTGCAAGTCAAAGAGAGCACGGACTTGCGTCTGCTCGGTGGAGTTTACGGTCAATCCAGTCACGATATTGCGCGAACCACCATTCATCACCGGTCCATTGGTTACAGCCTCAATTTCTATCTGCGGCTTGCCGGTGGGAGCGAAGTCCCAACCTTCAGCAGCTACAGCTGGTAAAAACTACGTACGAGAACTTTGTGTGATTACTTTGGCACTGGTGCCGGTGCGCTTGCGGGTTGTGGATTCACCGGGCGGCCATTGGCATCCACCAAAATATCTTCTGGGACTTGAATGGTCCGGCCGTCAGGTGTGATTTCTGTGTGCCACCGGCGCACGAGATGCGTTGTGGTATCAAATGGCGCAGCAATCCCACTCACCAAACCTTCGCCGGTACCCACGACAACACCGGCCGCGTTACCGACAACCGCTCCGGCGCCGGTGCCGATGGCGCGACCAATCTGCGGCCCCGGTTGATATGGACTACCGGTGTAACTGGGACTGGTGCAACCGGAACAAAGGAGACTTAGAATCGCGACGCTAGCTCCGCTCCGAAAGGCATATCCGATATTCATAGGTTCTCCTTAGCCGATTTCACTGCATTTCTCAAAAGCCAATCGCGGCGGCACTGCCTTGCTTTACAATGGTTTTTTCCTCTTCCCACACGGCAATGCCCGCATTGGAGCTGAGTGAGAGTTGGAAAATAAATGCCGACTGATTAATGTCACCGGCGTGGGTGCGGTCTTGGATAATCTTACCGGAGAGTGTGTAGTCCGGCAGGCGAGTGTGTTTCTTATCTTCGAAAAATTCTTTCGCCTTTTGTTGATCAGCTGCCAGTGGATCTTCAGGGCCACCGAGGTTCATCGTGGTCGTGGTTTGCACGCGACCAGTTCGCAAGAGCGCGACGCGGATTTTCTTTACCAATAAGTCCGTATCAAACTGCCGACTGGTGTTGTTAGTAATCCGACTGATGGCAAGCAATGCCGGCTCAGACGGGACACCACTCTGGAGCTTGCCTTGGTTGATGAGATTGTCGATTAGCGAATTGACCATCGTATCGGCCGCATTCGCAAAATCCTGAATGTTAATTTGGTTCACATTGGCCACCATTCGTGAGCCGGAGGGATCGACATACGTGGTGGGCGTGGCACAACCGGTGAGTAATAGAACACCGGCGGCGGTGGCGATGGTTGATTGAAGGATTGATTTTTTCATGATGTGTAAGCCTAGGTTAGGGGTTAGTTGCTGATCTGATCGAGAAATTTAATCCGGAAATCTTTTGCGCGATCCGTCGGGGCCATCGCCGTAATCGAAGCGGTTTCTTTGCCCTCCAACGACCGTGGAATCGCGGTCATGGTTGGCAGATTGATAATCATGCCGTATTCGTCAAACCATTCGATCCGATAGGTAAACGATTTCGGGCTGCTGGTAAGATTTTGGATTTCGACTTGGATTTTCAGGAAACCGGCGGGACCAGTGGCGATGTTCACGCCTAAAATCCGCACACGACCATAGAGACCGGTATCGGTGATGACGCGTTTGTCGTTGAGCATTTGCCGCTGAGCTACCGGCTGAGCGGGTTCCAAAGTGTTAACGGTTGAGCAACCACTTTGCAGTAAAATGACTGTTCCGGCGGCGATACCAGCAAATAGTTTAGTTGTCATATGATTACCGTAACTTGAATTGACTGATTTGCAACGGACTGCCAACTGATATAGAGTGGACGTATACCACATTGATGACACCATCAGCAACCGCAACCTCTACCGGAGCCGTGCTCGGAGTAGAGAGAGTCAGCTTCCGGTCTACCGGCGTGGCAATCCGGGCGACTTGGAACTCTTTGGGTAACGTCGTCCAGCTGCGCGTGTCTGCGATGTTCATTGCCGCTTGAGCGGCAGCCGTCATAACGCGCGCGAATAATCCGGCGTACATTGATTGCTGGGCTGCCGCTTGATTAATGGCATAAGCCGCCACGGCTTTGGAAACTGTGGAAATCATCGTCTTAGTGAGAATCACCGGCCATTCATTTTTGAAATCCAACGCAATAATGGAATCCATATTGGCGATGACGGCCGTCTTTTCTTCGGCCACACCATTCTTCACAATCAATTCTGTAGCTTGGTCATTATGAAAAGCTAACTTTGGAAAAGCTGCGCCGACATAAGAAACGTTGGCGATAATAATGGGAATATCAATCCGAACTTGATCGCGGCTAGCAGCTTTACCGGTCTCAAAAATAACGTAAGTACACGGCGTGGCGGTGGCAGCGTTGCCGCTCTCGGCTAGCTGTAGATCAGCGAGAACGAATTGATTGCTGCCGGTGATTTCCAAAACACGATTTAACGATTTCCGCGCCCGCTCTAAATCCGATCCGTCCACACCGGCGTGCAGGAAATACAACCCGTCGAGGTAAACAGTGAACGGATTCACATAGTCGGCATAAAATTTGAACTCTTCGATTTCCTTGGTAACACCTTCGACACCTTGAACGAACTTTGGGTTCGTCTTTGCTTTCTCGATTGCCTGACGGTCTTTGCTCTGTTGCTCTGCCGTTTGTGCCTTCTCAATCCGCCGCTTGTTTTCTTCCACGGCATCTTGTTGACACTGATACGCCGCAATCATTTCCGGTCGCGCCTCTTCCACTTCACCAACCGCAAGATGATTCAAGGCCAAATACGTGTGGAGCATGATCTTGTCGTACGAACGGCCTTCGTAAGGCATATTTTGTTGATTGCTCATCACGGCGGCGGCTTCGCGACCTACCTTCACCTTGGCTTGCTGTTCAAATTTTTCAATCTGTGCGACCGCATTGGTAAAATGCCGGTTGCTTTCGGTGAAATCACCGGCAACCCGATAGGCGGCCCCAGCTTCCAAGTGCCAAATCACCGCATCGCCACCACCAGCTTGGTCGGCGGTCTTGCTGAACTCAACGGCCGCCTGCCGCGCGTTACCGGCGTCCCATGAGCCTTTCATGTTTTTCGTTTGAGCCGTGTAAGTTTGGCAGCCGGTTCCAAGGGCAATGACAACCGTAATCGCCGCAAGGACACGAGTAAAATGATGAATCATAGATTTTTTCCTTATTATTTGAACTTTAGATTAGTTACCGAGTCTGCGGCAAGCGTAGCACCATGCCTTCAGAAATTTTATCGCCACCGGTCAGAATGGTTGCCGTCGAAAACTTCGGTTGCACACTCACCACGCGCGCCTGACCCGCCAACAACTCCTCCCGGCCTAAGACTTCGCCGGTATCCGGATCAATCAGCGTCTTCCCTCCGGAAAACACATTCCACACCTGACCGATTTCCACACCGGCGCTGTCGCCGCGATTAATTGTGATTTGATTGTCGCTCTTCGCAATCACTTTCGTCGGGAACGCCACTTCCACGACCCGGTCTACAAGTTTCTGAGCCGCTTCTTGAACACCGGCCAGCAATAACTCATCGGTTAATTCCGCATTCTTCTGCAACGCCGTCGAATCCGACCGGTCATCTTTTTTAAGCACTTGAATATTCGCGGATTCGTAAAGTTCGCCAGTTTTCACGTTCCAAATCTTGGCGACGATGGACAACCGAATTTTCCGCTTCAGCCCCACTTGGTTCAAAGTCTTGAATTCCATCCGTTCGGTGGAATCCTCAAAATCATCCAGCGTCGCCACCAATCCGTAGGTGTGCTCCACGCCTTCGGAGGCTTGCCCGGACCGGTTCGCAGCCTTCAAGATATCCGCCAAATCACTCACCGCCAAAACGGTAAATTTGCGCGAGGAATGAAGCCGGTCAATCAACTGGCTGTCAAATGCTTCTGTGACGCGCCCGAGTGATGCGCCCTTACCGGCGCGATCCATCGATTGTTGCAAGGTCGGTTTGGCGTGAATTTTTTCCACCGAAACCGTCGCCTTGCCACCGGTCTGCGCTGCCACCGGAAGCGTTGTCAGCAATAAACCACTGAAACCCAACACTGCACCACTGAGTAAATGAATTTTCATGGTAATCCTTGTTGTCGAAATTTAGAACAGACTCTTATGGAGGTAGAACTTCATTCCTTCTTTGGTGTCCACATTGATGCTGTAACGGCTTTGACGGAGGAACTGCGCCTGTCCTTCCAAAACTTTTACCTGCGCATCCGTCAGCTTCTTTTTGGTATCCAAATCATTCAGGAACGCGCGGATTTCCATCCAGCGTTTCAACCCGGCTTCACTCAACTGCATCGTCGGATTAAGCTTCAGTCCGTCTTCTGCGCGAATCGTCAACTCTAAATCGTCGCAACCTTCACGCGTCAACCGGAGCTTATGAAGTCCCGGCATAATCTTGAGCTGGACCGGCGTCGTACCCATCGCCATTCCATCAATCTCCACCGTGGCGCACGCTTGCACCGGTGTTGCCTTGTCGCCCTTCACCACTTGATTGTTTTCCGTGACGGCGATATCCGGCAATGACAATTCGTTACCCTGCAAATCCCGCAGGTTACAAGAAATTGCGACTTCAACTTTACTGGACGTCGCCGGTGCTTTGAAGGCGCTGGCTTTCTCGACAAAACTCTGCGCAACTTTCCCGGCGGCATTGCGCAACAACTCGTTCACAATATTGCCGTCGTTGCGTTTCAATGACGGTGTAATCTTAAGCTTCTTCGTGCATTCAAAATCTGCACCGCCGATAGCGCCACCGGTCACGCCCTCCAACACTTTGTAAGTAACTTGCAAAACATATTCGACCGATGTGAACTCAACCGTCTCATCTTTATATTTTGATTCATTCACTTCGAAGGAATTGATTGTGGCAATGACTAAGAAATCAGCGCCCAGATTTTGCGCCAACCGGAGCGCCGAAGTATTATCGCTCAACAGCCGGTCGCTTCGCGTTCCGAGTGTATTCCGGTCCGCCACCAGATTCTGGTCCTTGGCGGTTCCGTCCTTGAGCGGTTGCTGCGCGGTTGCGCCACTCGGATAAACCTTTAGCGACTGCTGTACATCGTCCCGGCTAATGACGGTAAAATCGCTCGAAGCTAACCGGCTGGATAATGCGCTTTCGAGCACCGGCACCTTGTCGTTCAGATTGGCGCCGGCGTTATTATTGATGAAAATCGCCGCCTTTCGTAGCGGTGCCGCACCAGTTTCGGCCCAGACACTCCCGACGCTTAACGCAATGACCCCGACCATCCGCAATAATGTTTTATTCATAAATACTCGCCACCTCGTAAAAACTGCTTTTACAATTCGCTAGATACGCGAGTTATCACTGGCTTGTCAAGCGGAGAGTGGCGCTGCTGATTATCGGTTTTTCGTGCCGAAAGAAAATCCGCTGCCGTAGCTGTTCGTGTGTTGAAATTCTGGATAGCCAACCACACCGGTTTCCGACAGCTCCAAACCTTCTAATTCAACCTCCGCCGGCACGCGCATTGGCAAAAACTTACCGGCGACCGTGAAAAAGACCCACGAAATTCCAAATGCCCAACACGCCAACGCCACACCGCCCACGGTTTGCCAGGCGAGCAACTCCCAACCGCCGTGCAACGCGCCTTTCACGCCATCTCGATTCGCAAAGATACCGGCCGCCACCACACCCCACACGCCGGCGACACCGTGTGCTGAAATCGAACCGACCGGATCATCCACATGAAATCGGTCAAATAATTGCACCGCAAAACAGACCAAGAATCCAGCCACCGCGCCGATGATGACACCGGTCGCCGGACTGATGTGCGCCACCGCTGCTGACGATGCAACGAGACCGGCCACCAATCCATTCATCGTGATGGTCGGATCAGGACGGCCAGTCGAAAATATCATAAACGTGGCCGCCGTCACTGCGCCGGCGGAACCAGCCAACAATGTTACCACCGCCAGACGTGCGCTCTCCGGTGAGTGACCCGCATTGAAGCCAAGCCAGCCGGTCGTCAGCAAAAAACAACCGAGCAATGCCAATGGCACATTGTGCGCCGGGATTGGCACGAGCGCGCCTTCGCGATTGTACCGGCCAATTCGTGGACCTAATACCACGGCACCGGCCAACGCCGCAAATCCGCCGATGATATGGACGTGACCCGCACCGGCAAAGTCCAGCAACCGTTGGCTGCCGAGCACGGAGATTGGAAACAGCACAATCGCCGCAAACAGACTGAATACGAAAAAGTTTTTCAAACTCCAGCGTTCCGCCAGCGCGCCCACCGGAATCGACACGACGATACTGGCTTGCACGGCACGCCAGAAAAAATGTTCATAGTCGCTGGTGTGCCGGAGGAAAAATCCACCACCGGTGATTATGCCAAAGCCAAACGCCCAGACGCCGAGCGTCGCGATGGCACTGCCGAAGAAAACCATGAAGCCGGTGTGAGTCGCGTTTTTGGCGCGCGTCAGTCCGGTCGCCAACAAAGCGATACCGGCCGGTATCAAACTGGAAAGAATAATCAATGCCATGCAAATTCTATCTGCAACCGGCGTGCCAAAACCGGTAACTCTGGGAAATCAGCGGCAAAGCAATGTCTGAATCGGTTACTTGTTGACCAGCTTGGTCAAAATGCGTCAGCGATGACTGCGACCAGTCTTCATCACCAACAACACGAATAGTCCGATGACAATCGCCGGAATTAAAATCTTCCAGACGAGCGACCGGTGTTTCTGCCAGCTGGATTGCCACGGCGTGATGGCTTGAAGACGATTCGCGCGACCGGCAATCTGGACATCCGCTGGCTTATCGAGCTCGGCTTTCAACGCCGCGACATTCGGATGCCGGTCGTTCGGTTCCCGTGACATTGCGTGGAGAATAATTTCTTCGATTTGCGGCGAAATCTTCGGATTCTGTTTACGCGGCGCGACCGGGTCACCGGTCACGCGAGCATTCATGATGACAAATGGATTTTCGCCGACAAACGGAAGCACGCCGGTGGCCATTTCATAGAGGATTGCGCCGAGAGAATAAATATCGGTGCGTTCGTCACCGCGTTTACCTTTCACTTGCTCCGGCGCCATGTAATCCGGCGTGCCGACCGCCGGCGTGAAGCCGGTAAAGGTGATGCGCCGACCTTCGGCCGCTTTCGCAATTCCGAAATCCATGATGCGCAGAGTGCCATCGGAACAAACCATGATGTTTTGCGGCTTCAGGTCCCGGTGAACGACTCCTCGTTCGTGCATGTGAGCCAGTGCATCGCAAATCCGGCTGGCGAATTTTAGCGCGTCGGACTCCGGTAGGGGGCGAACGTTGTTCAGTAGATGCGCCAGCGTGTAACCGCGTAAATATTCGGTGACGATGTAAGGTCGGCTGCGTTTTTCGATGGGAATAAATTTCAGCAAGTACGGATGATCAAGCTTTAAGCCGATGGCTTCTTCGCGCTCGAACCGGGAATAGAAACCGGGGTCGCTTTCGAATTGCAGGAACGGCACTTTGACGGCGACGGTCTGATTGGTCTGCTTGTCGGTGGCTTTGAAAATCGTCGCCATGCCGCTGCGGCTGATGATTTCGGTGATGTAAAACCGGTCATCCAGCGTTTGCCCCGGTTGCACATCGCGACTGCCCATCACGTCCGCCGGCGTGTGATACGCCGGGACGCCCCGGTAAAACGAGACGGCTTCGATTTCGTCAATCTGAATGACTTGAATGCTCAGATTGTCATCGGTGCCGCGTTGTTCGGCGAGTGCGACGAGTTGCCGGCAGGCTTGCGCCGGTGAATTGCGCGCCACGATGTCGCCGATTTCGTTATCGGCGACGTGAGCATGCAGACCGTCGGAGCAAAGCACAATCCTGTCACCTTTAAAAACTTGCGTTTCGTCGGCGTCCACGCGGGCCACCGGTTCTTGGCCGACACTGCGAGTCAGCAGCGAACGCTGGTCGCTGGTTTTGGCTTCGTGCTCGGAAATTAGGCCGAACTTGCGTTGCATTCCAACGTAGGAATGGTCGGTGGTGAGTTGTTTAACTTCGGTTTTTCGGACGAGATAAACGCGCGAATCACCAACGTTGCCAACGGCGACTTGGTTGTTCCGGAACACGGCAACCGCCATCGTTGTGGCCATGCGACCACCGGCATCATGGAAGGTCTGGCCTTTATCGTAGACGGCAACATTCGCAGCGTTGACGGTGGTAATGATGAGATCGGTCGCGGCGTCACCGGCTTTGGCTTCCCGGAAAGTTTTTAAGCCGGTCTCGACGGCCAACCGGCTGGCGACTTCGCCGTGGTTTTGACCGCCAACACCATCACAGAGAATCGCGATGGCACCGCGCTGCCGTTTTTCCTCGACAGTCTCCGGTTGCCAGAAGCCAACGAAGTCTTCGTTGTTCTCGCGCGCCGGGCCGGGCGAAGAAAGTTCTGCATACGTCAAATCCATAGGTTCGTAGGGTAAACAGCAACCGCCAAAATTGCAAGGCGGTCGCCCCGGTACGGAGCGACCGCCCTGAATTTGAGGTTGAGGTTAGACTTTCACTTCTACTGGCTTGGCGGTGAGCAACACTTCCCGGCCTTTGACTTTGCTGGCTTTGAGGAAGTAATACGCGCCATAGATGCCCCACGCGCCGCAGAAGGCCAGCGCGATGTATGGTTCTTTCCAACTCATACCGGCGACGGTGAACGGGCCGATGAGGTAGAACAACATACAAGCGAGGTTCGCCACCAGTCCAAACACCGGGACGACCAGATGTTTGAAGCCGTTGAAGCTGTGATGCTCCTTGAACGCCACCATCGCGACGTAGCAAGTCAGCATGTACAGCAGGAACGTGCCGAAGTTGCTAATCAATGTGACAATGACCAGCGTGTTCGGTAGTTTCGCATAGGTCTCCGGCGAGAAGATGCCGAAACTGTACCAGATGTTGTGGTACTTCGGATCCAACGCCGACGGCGTTGTGCCACCGAGATAGATTACCACCGTGGCAATTCCAATCACCGCCGAGATTCCGGCCAATGTCCAAATGGCCCGGTACGGCGATAATGTTTTGCCGTGCACAAGTCCGAAGTGCGCCGGCACTTCTTCATCGCGACCCATCGCGTAGGTCACGCGAGCACCGGTGCTCAAACAGCTTAACGTCGTTCCAATTAGAGCGAGGAACACGGTGAACGCTTGCACGAGCATGAACGCCCGACCGGCGGCGTAGCTGCCAAACAACCACGTGCCGACAATTACCATCATGTCGCCGAGTGGTGCGCCGGAGGCAGCAGCGTTGGGCATGGTGTAGCCGTTGTGCAGGAAGTAGTTCGCCGCGAAATATTCAATCGCGTAGCAAATACCACCTTGAATCGCCAAGGAGAGCAGCACGGCGCGCGGAATGTCACGCGTCGGATGCCGCGACTCTTCACCCATCGAGGTGACCGATTCGAATCCGACGAGGATTAGAATTGCGATACACGCTTGGATGAAGATGAAGTTGAATCCATGCGGCTTGACCACGGAGGCGGCTGTCGCGTGGAAATTAAATGTCTCCACACCTTTGTCGTCTTTCGTGATGGCTTCATCCGTTTTGTAGCTGACCGTGAATGGTTGAATTTTCCCATCCTTGAGGTCCGGCGTCGGATCACCTTCTGCCAGTCCTAATTCTTTAGGTAACTTGGCGAGGTCATCCTTGGAAACTGCCGAATCTTGCAGCGCATAAACCGGCTTGCCTTCTTTATCCACCGTTGGTTTCCCATTAGCATCCAAGACCGGTGTCGGATTGCCCTTTTCGTCTTTTACGACTTCTTGAGCAACTTGATAATTCACCGCAATGCCATTCGATAGGTGGTAGCCGACTGAATCTTGCGGATGTTGCCCCCGGTACGCAATCGCGATCACCGAGAACACCAGCAACGCCGTGATTTGGACGATATTAATCGCCAGATTCACGCCTGTCGTGCCGGTGACGCCTCGGTAAGCGATGTACGCCACGCCGAACGCGAACACGACACAGAACAGGATCATGAACAGCGGGCTGTTGTAGCTACCAGAGAACGTGTCCGGCCAGAACTGATTCAACAGATAGCCGCCGAGGATGGCAGTGACGCCGACCATACAGCCCGGATAGACCCAGTAATACAAGTGACTCGCCCAGCCGGTCACGAACTTCGCCAGCCGCGCGAACTTGAAGGTCTTGGATTTCGCCATGAACGCTTGCTCGGCGTAGTAATACGATGAGCCAGCGCCGGGATAGAGTTTCGACAATTCCGCGTAGCTGACCGCTGTGGCAAAGCACAGCAGCAACGCCGCCAAGATGCCGAACCACATCGCACAGCCCGCCATCGGCGCGCCGTAGAGCGATTGGATTTGGAACGTGAGCCAGAGGAATGCGCCCGGCGCAATCAGCGCCATCGCATTCGAGGTCAACCCGGTCAAGCCGAGTGTGGCTTTCGATGTCGCGCCACTCGATGGTTTAGTTTCAGTTGCCATTGTACTTTCTCCTTCTGGGTTTGCGTTACGTTAGAACACTACGTTAAAGCCAAAATTAGCGATGGCCGCATTGCGTTGGTTAATGTCGTGGAGCGAATTCAGCGCGAGCGAGCCTTGAACGCCGGCATGAATCGCGAGATACTTGTTGATTTGCAAGTTCGCGACCAGACCGAGTAATACGTCATTCCAATTCACATTCGATTGCGTCGCTTTTGAGTTGTAACCGAAGTCAATTCCCAGCGCCGCCGAGGGCGTGATGGTCAATGCCAGCGGATCCTTTAAGCCAAGTGATTTCGATAAATCAAACGCGTGGCTGATACAGGCTTGGCCGTAGCCACCGTGATATTGATCCACATCCCAGTTGATGAGGAGCTTCGGATTGAGCACCGCCCAATTCCACGCGAGTGCGCCGTACAACTCAACGGTGTTCAGACCATCCTTCTTTGACGTGTAGGTATAACCATATGCGCCAGCGGTCAGTGACAACTGATCTTTCAGGAAGTTGAGGGTGTAGTCACCGGAGATGTCTTGTTCTTCGTAGAAGTTGTGACCGACTGCGCTCGGATCACCATAGTAACCAGTATAATACACGCCGAAGTTATTCCACTTGAAATACACATGCGGTTCCGCCACCGGATTGTGGTTCAACAAATCAACACCCCGGAATATGTATTGTGAGAAGTAATCTGCCCCGGCATCTACCGACCAACTTTTTGCTGGTTCCGCCGGAGCCGCCGGAGCTGCTGCGGCTACTGGTGTCGCATCCTTAGACATCTCCTTTGTCATCACATCATCCGCCTGCACCAATGTTGCCGCCATCGTTCCCACCGCACATACCGCCAAGATAAACATCCGCTTTGTCTTCATGATTCTTCCTTCTCCTGTTTGTTGTTTAGGGTTCTTCACTAACCAGCCAACCTAATTGCACAGCCCGTGCCACGGCCGGAGCCATTACCGGTAAGAACCGATTGGAGAATGAGTTAGAAGTTTACCGGCAGAACACCGGTAGTTTGCGTCCGGCGCAAACTTTTGCAGGCTGGATAAAAGACGACAGCGCGGCGGTTACTGCTCTTCGACGATTTGGTCGTAGAACTTGACGACATCCCGGTAGTTCGCGCCTTCCATGAAATCCATCGCAGCTTTTGGATGCCGGTTCAAGCAACCGGTAATCATGTACGGAATCGCAAACCCCCAGCGCAATTCCTCACGCATCGGCTCGACGGTGTTCTGAATGCATTCCAGAATCGGCCGCATCTTGAACTTCGGATTGTGCAGGAAATTCAGAATCAATTCCATCTGACAGTTACCGGCGCCCCGGCCGAGACCGGCAATGCTGGCGTCCACATAATTCGCGCCGAGAATCACCGCTTCGATGGTGTTGGCAAACGCGAGCTGGAGATTGTTGTGTGCGTGAATTCCGACATCTTTGCCGGCCGGTTTGAGGAAGTGTAGGAATTTTTTGACGTAATGCCGGATGTGTTCGCTGTACATATTGCCGAAACTATCCACGACATAGACCGCATTCACCGGCGACTCCGCCAGCAATTCCAACGCGCCATCGAGTTCCGCCTCCGGTACCGTCGAAAGCGCCATCAGATTTAGCGTCGTCTCATAACCTTTGGCGTGCGCATCTTTAATCATGTCCAGCGCCGTCGGAATTTGGTGGATGTACGTCGCGACGCGAATCAAATCCACGACACTCTTCTCCCGCGCCGGAATATCTTCATGGTAATCCGTCCGCTCCGCATCCGCCATCAACGAAATCTTCGCCCCAGTCTTCTTCTCGCCGACAATCTTTCGCATATCGGCTTCCTCACAAAATTTCCACGTCCCGTGCTCGCTCCGTTTGAACGCTTTCTTGGACGCCTTGTAACCAATCTCCATGAAATCCACGCCACCGGCGGAATCCGCATTGTAGACCGCCCGGACAAAATCGTCCTCGAACCGGTGGTCATTCATCAACCCGCCATCGCGAATCGTGCAATCCAATACCTTGATTTCCGGCCGGTAACCAATCCAACCTTTCAAACCGCTGACTGAAGTTTCTTTGCTCATAAATAATTCCTAATCCTGCCGAATGCTACGAATCCCACCGATTCTATTCAACCCAAATCGATCCAGGAATTTTCCCTAACTCTTTCAAATTCGCCACCACACGAATCCCCGCCAACGCCGGCACATACGCGTGCCGGAGGAAAACCGGCGACTTTTCCGTCGGCTCCGCTTGCCGGTAAATCCGCCGGACCCGACTGATTTTCCAGTCATTATCCGCCCGGAGCAATTCCAGCACTTCCAGTTGCCGAATGTTCGCCGGTAACCCCGGCCGGTCGCAAATTCGCTCCACCAACGCCAAAATCCGTCCATTCACCATCCCGGACCGGTGAATCACCGACCGGTTAAAATCCGCATCCGCCTTTGCAATCCGCATCTCCAAATTCAACCGTGCCATCGGCGGTAGCGACGGAAGGGCGCCACCGAGTTGTAAACCCTCCAAAACTTGCCGGGACTTCGTGACCAGCACCAAATCATATTTACCCACCGGCACATTCTCGAAGCGAAACTGGCGTTTCTCCTCGATGGCCGCCCGGTAAACGCTCGTCCATTCTGAATCCACCGCCAGCGCCAGCGTCAATTCACCCGCCGGCAGCGCACCGGTGATTCCACCATTCGCCGACGGATCCGGTGCAGTGTAAATCTCGTCCGCGCCCCACACACCGCCGGCGAGCAATAACCCAAAAACGAGAGCGACAATTTTCAATTGCCGACCAGAAGTTTCACGACGACGAGCTTGCCGGCTTTGAGAATTTGACCGGTGCGAAGGGTGACGCGCGCTTTGTCGTCAGTAATTTTTTCGCCATCAATCGTGACGCCACCTTGCTGAATAATCCGGCGAATGTCGCCCCGGCTCTTAAACTTACCGGTCTTCTCCACAAGTTCCACAATCCAAATCTCCGCCGTCACGCTTAATTCACCGGCGTCGCTGTAATCCTTTTTCGAAAACCGTTTCTCAAAATCTTCCAGTGCTTGCCCGCCAGCCACTGCGCCGTGATATTGCGCGACAATCCGCCGGGCCAGAGCTTTCTTCGCTTCCATCGGGTGGCCGGTCGGCTGGTCATTGAAAAGCAATTTGTACCACCGCCCCATCAACTCATCGCTGATGCTCATCGCCTTGCCAAACATATCGACCGGCGGTTCGGTCAGACCGATGTAGTTGCCTTTACTCTTGGACATTTTTTGCACGCCATCAAGTCCTTCGAGAATCGGCAGAATCATAACAACCTGTGGTTCCTGACCGGCGGCGCGTTGAATCTCACGACCAACAAGATTGTTGAAAAGTTGATCCGCACCGAGTTCGACATCCGAGCGAACCATCACAGAGTCGTGACCTTGCACAAGCGGATAGAGAAATTCATGAATCCCAATCGGAATATCCGCCGCAAATCGTTTTTCAAAGGTATCACGTTCCATCATCCGAGCAACGGTCATCTGGCTCGCGAGACGGATCACATCGGCAAAACTCATTTTGTCGAGCCATTCGCTGTTCCGATGGATTTCAAGTTTATCCGGCGCAGTATCCAGGATGATGCCGGCTTGCTCAAAATAGGTTTGCGCATTACGATCAATATCTTCCGGTGTCAACATCGGACGCGTTTTATTTTGTCCGGTGGGATCACCAATCCGGGAGGTGTAATCGCCGACGATAAAAATCGCCTTATGCCCGAGGTCTTGGAATTGCCGGAGCTTCCGCAGTACGACACTGTGGCCGATGTGTAAATCCGGTGCGGTTGGATCGCAGCCGAGTTTGACGCGCAGTTGCCGGCCGGACTCAAGTTTCTTGAGCAGCTCTTCGCGGGAGACTAGTGTGTCGACCCCTTGCTCTAACAGATTCAATTGTTCTTGTGGTGATTTCATCGGAAAACAAACACCCCACTCAGCCGAAGCCAAGTGGGGTGATGTTTACAGGATTTACCTGAGATTGCCTACTGGTTTTTCTCGTCCTGCGCCTGATCGAACGCGTGTTCCAAGTCCACGATGGCTTCACCGGGCTTGAGTGCGTCCTCGAACATCCGCTTCTCGGCTTCGAGCTGATCGGCGGAATAGTTGGCGGCTTTGATGCTGAGACCGATGCGGCGCTCGGCGTTGTCAATCTTGATGACACGCGCGTTCACTTCGTCGCCGGCTTTGAGCACGTCTTTCATTTTCTCGATGCGCTCTTCGCGAATCTGGCTGATGTGCACGAGACCTTCGAGACCACCGGCCAATTCCACAAACGCCCCGAACGACGCGAGCTTGACGACTTTACCGGTGACGAGATCGCCCATCCGGAAGTGCTGGTCAATGTTGCGCCACGGATCTTCCGTGATCTGTTTGATGCCGAGCGACATCCGCTGGTTGGCGGCGTCCACTTCGAGCACCACAGCTTCCACGGTCTGACCTTTTTTGACAATTTCAGTCGGGTTGGTGACTTTCCGCGTCCAGGACATATCGGAAACGTGCACCATGCCGTCCACACCTTCCTCGACTTCGACAAACGCGCCGAAGTTGGTGAGGTTGCGAACCTTACCGGTGACTTTCGTACCGGCGGGATATTTCTTGGCCACTTCGGACCATGGATTCGATTCGAGTTGGCGAGTGCCGAGAGAAATCTTCTGCTCATCGCGTTTGATTTCCAACACCATTGCGTCAATCTCTTCGCCCACTTTGAGCACATCGGAAGCGCGTGCAATCCGTTTCGTCCACGACAATTCGCTGACGTGCACCATGCCTTCGATGCCTTCTTCCAATTGCACAAATGCGCCATACGGCACCACGCTGACAATCTTGCCGCGCACCTTGCTGTTAATCGGATACTTCAGCGCAATATCGTCCCACGGATTCCGCTGCTTCTGCTTGAGTCCCAGCGAAACGCGTTCCTTCTCCCGGTCGATTTCCAAAATCATCACTTCGACCTTCGCGCCCACCTTCACCATTTCGCTGGGGTGATTGATTCGCCCCCAACTCATATCGGTGATGTGCAGCAAACCATCCAAACCGTCGAGATCAATGAACGCGCCGAAATCGGTCAGGTTCTTCACGATGCCTTCCCGGATTTCGCCCACCTTCATTTCGCCAAGCAACGCCCGACGGCGGTCGTCGCGCTCAAACTCGATCAATTCCCGGCGCGACAAGACGATGTTCTTGCGTTCCTGGTTGATCTTCACCACTTTGAATTTGAAAGTCTTGCCGACATAGTCATCCAAGTTCCGGGGCGGAATCACATCAATCTGCGACGATGGCAAGAATGCCTCCACGCCGATATTGACCGTCAACCCACCTTTGACCTTACTGCGAACTTTACCTTCGATGGTGCCGCCTTCATTGCAGAGCAACACAATCTTGTCCCAGTTCTTCTTCTGTTCGGCTTTCTCGAATGAAAGCACGACCATGCCGTTTTCGTCCTCGATTTTCTCGAGCAACACTTCGAGTTCCGTGCCGACCACGATACTTTCCGGCTCCATGAACTCATACTTCGGGATGAGACCTTCGGATTTATAACCGATGTCCACCAACACTTCATTCTGACGCACATCAATCACGGTGCCCTTGACAACACTTCCTTCGACGAATTGCTTGTCGGCGTCCGCGAGATACTTCTCCATTGGGTTTGCCATACGACTTTTGATTTCTCCTGCCTTTAGGCGGGCTTACGATGAAGACACTGCTTTAAAAGGCTCGGTAATATAGAAAACTCCTCCCCCGCTTAGCAAGGCCTAATTTTTCACCGGCCGGCCACCGGTACGTTGGGCGCAGTATGAAAGTCGTTGAGGCGCAAGCCATTTGGCTTGACGCATTGCCCACCGGTCAATAGAGTGCGCCCGAATTAAACAGGAGATAAACTATGTCAGTCACCAAACGAGATTTAGTCATTCGCATCAGCAATGATACCGGCCTGATTCAACAGGACGTGATGGCCGTCGTCCAAAAAACCCTCGACTACATCACCGAAGCGCTCATCGCCGGCAAAAACGTCGAGCTGCGCAACTTCGGCGTGTTCGAGGTAAAACTCCGCAAGCCGCGCGTCGGCCGCAACCCGAACGACCCCGGCAAAGATGTGCAAATCCCGGCCCGCGCCGTCGTGAAATTCAAAGCTGGCAAAGAAATGCGCGAGCAGGTGTTGGATCTCACTGCAAAAATCGCGACGCCGAAATAACGGCTCAACCACCGGCACCGCGCCGGCCTTCAACCATGAACGCACTTCCCGGATTCCGCGATTTCTATCCTGAGACGCTCGCCTTGCGCCGGTATATCTTCGGCAAATGGCGCGAAGTCGCCCGCCGGTACGGTTTTCGGGAATACGACGGCCCGCCACTGGAACCGCTCGAACTCTTCACCCAAAAATCCGGCGACGAAATCGTCGGCCAGCTTTTCAACTTCGTGGACAAAGGTGACCGCGCCGTCGCACTCCGCCCGGAAATGACGCCGACGCTCGCCCGGATGGTTGGCGCACACCACCGGGATTACAAAAAACCAATTAAGTGGTTCGCCGTCCCGCAACTCTTCCGGTACGAGAAACAGCAACGTGGCCGGCTCCGCGAACATTTCCAATTCAACGCCGACATCATCGGTGAAACCGATGTCGCCGCTGACGCCGAACTCATCGCGCTCGCCATCGACACCCTCCGGAGCTTCGGTCTGACCGAGAACGATTTCGTCGTCCGCGTTTCCGACCGGCGCGCTTGGCAGAAAATGTTCACCGACGCCGGTATCGCTGCTGACCAGCAGTACGCCGCATTCCAAGCGATTGACAAGATGGAACGCGAACCGGTGGAAAAGACTCGCGAAAAACTCGCTGCTGTCACCGGTAAGGTGGACGAGATTCTCGCCTTTGCCGGCCAGACTGAGCCGGTCGGCGATTTGAAAACTGTTTTCGAGAAGCTCGGTGATTTAGCCGGTTATTGTCAGGTAGATTTCAAAATCGTGCGCGGCTTGGCGTACTACACCGGTATCGTTTGGGAAATTCACGACCGGAAAGGCGAACTGCGCGCCATTGCCGGCGGCGGCCGGTATGACAATTTGCTGAAGCTGGTCAGCGGTGAGGACTTACCGGCGCTGGGGTTTGGGATGGGCGACGTGGTGCTCGGCGAATTATTGAAAGAGCGCGGTCTGCTGCCGAAACCGGAAGCCGGCGTCGATTGTTACCTCATTATTGCAGACGAAGCCTTGCGACTGCCGGCGTTGAAACTCGCACACGATTTGCGCGATGCCGGGCACGCGGTGGAGTATTCGCTCACGCCGGCGAAAGTCGGAAAACAATTTCAAGCCGCCGGTAACTCCGGCGCGCGGTATGCCGTCGTTATCGGACCGGAGGAATGGAACGCCGGCCAAGTGAAATTAAAAAATCTCGCGACCGGCGTCGAAGCGCTGGTTGCGATTACGGAATTGAAGGAAAAACTGAAATGAAGCGGACTCAGAATTGCGGCGAACTGCGTGCGGCGCAGATTGGAAAGAAAGTAACTTTAGCCGGTTGGGTGCACGCGCGCCGGGACCTCGGCGGCATCGTGTTCATCGAATTGCGCGACCGGGAAGGCAACACGCAACTCGTGTTTGATCCGCAGCACAACAAAGCGTCGTGGGAATTAGCGCAGTCGTTGCGCAGTGAATTTGTCATCGCCGTCGAGGGCCAAGTTCGCCAGCGACCGGAAGGCACGATCAACCCGAAACTTCCCACCGGTGAAGTGGAATTGCTGGCGGATACGCTCGAAATTCTGAATCCGAGCGAGACGCCGCCGTTTCAGATTGACGAGAGCGGTGGCGCGCAAGCCGGTGAAGATTTGCGGTTGCAATACCGGTACCTCGATTTGCGCCGGCCGAGCATGGCGAAGAATTTGAAGCTCCGGCATAAAGTTGCCAAAACGGCCCGCGATTATTTTGACGCGAATGGCTTCCTCGAAGTCGAGACGCCGATTCTGTTCAAGAGCACGCCGGAAGGTGCACGCGAATATCTGGTGCCGTCACGCGTCAATCCCGGCAAGTTTTTCGCGTTGCCGCAATCGCCACAGCAGTTCAAGCAGATGTTGATGGTCGCCGGCGTCGAGCGGTATTTCCAATTAGCGAAATGTTTCCGGGATGAAGATTTGCGCGCGGACCGGCAACCGGAGTTCACGCAGATTGATTTAGAGATGAGCTTCATCGACCGGGAAGATATGTACGCGTTGATTGAAGGTTTACTCGCGCAAGTCTGGCTCGCAGCACGCGGCGAAAAGATTCCGACGCCGTTCCCTCGGATGCCGTACATCGAGGCGATGGAGCGATTCGGCGTGGACAAGCCGGACACGCGGTTCGGGATGGAGTTGGTGGATTTCACCACTGATTTCAAAGAGAGCAAGTTCAAGGTGTTCCGGTCCGCGGTGGATACCGCCGGTGGCGTGGTGAAAGCGCTGAACGCCAAAGGTTTCGCCTGCGCGACGCAAGGCCAAATCGAGCAACTCACCGAGACGGCGAAAAGTTTTGGCGCGAAAGGCTTGGCGTTCATCAAAGTCGAAGGCGGCGAATGGAAGTCGCCAATCGTGAAGTTTTTCAGTGACGCCGAGAAAGCCGCGCTCACCAGCAAACTGAAAATCGAGGAAGGCGACTTGATTCTGTTTGGCGCCGACCAGCGCGAAATCGTTTGGGAAGTGCTGGGACGCATTCGGCTCATCGTCGCGGATATTTTGAAACTTGAACGCACCGGTTGGAATTTCCTCTGGGTCGTGGACTTTCCGCTCATCACGTTTGACCGGGAAGCGAACCGGTATCTCTCGACGCACCACCCGTTCACAGCGGCGGTGGCAGAAGATGTTCCGTTGTTGGACACAGACCCGACGAAAGTGCGCGGCCAGCATTATGACATCGTGCTCAACGGCGTCGAACTCGGCGGCGGTTCCATCCGAATTCACCAGCCGGACGTGCAGAAGAAAGTTTTTGAAGACGTGCTGAAGATTCCGGCGGACGTGGCGCAATCCCGGTTTGGTTACATGCTCCAAGCGTTCCGGTACGGCGCACCGCCGCATGGTGGCATCGCGCTCGGCTTTGACCGGTTGCTGGCGATTCTCTGCGGCACCAGCAACATCCGCGACGTGATTGCCTTCCCGAAAACGGCGAAAGCAGTAGATTTGATGACAAACTCACCGGCAGAAGTTGAACCAAAACAACTCCGTGATTTGCATATTAAGCTAGATCTGGAAAGTTGAGCTTTCCGGAATTCATAAGCAAAGAAGCTGTCATCACCGGCGGCGCGTAACCTTGCCTGCCGGTAATAAACAAAAACCGAGGCCGGGATACCGGCTTCGGTTTTTTGTTTGAATGCTAGGTTTGCCAGCGATGCCACTTGACCGACTGATCCGCGTTTGATCTACTGCCTCAAAATAAATAATGAGGAAAGAAAATGTTCTCACCAATTAAAACACGCATCGAAGATATTCTTAATGCTCCTGCTCAGTTTATAATACCGATTTATCAACGAGAGTATAATTGGGGGAAAGAAGAGGCTCTCGACCTGATTGATGACCTGAAGGATTATCAAGCATCCGATGGAGAAAAACTTTTTCTTGGGAACATGATTTTCGGAAAAAGCAACGACAGCCAAACTTCCGTTATTGACGGGCAACAAAGATTAACAACGATTCTCTTGCTCTTGGCTGCCTGCAAGAAGCGAGCAGCGGACTTAGGGGCACCTGAACTTGCACAAATGATTCAAACAAAAATGACATTTGTCGACTCAGCAACCGGTGAGACGAAGGGGAATCGGCTAATTGCTTCTGAGTCGGTGCGAGAAACATTTGAATGCATCACAAAGAATTCATGGGACGGTAAGTTCTTACCAGTAATTGGAAAGAAACAAGTTAAGAGACAAATTAATAGGATTAGACCGATATACGATTTTTTCCTCGCTGAGGTTTCACAGTTGAACAAAGAGTCGCTCGGACGTTTTCTGCGCGCTGTTTATGATGCTTTCGTTATCCGTATTGATATTGAAAGCGAGATCGATGCTCTGAGCATCTTCGAGCGAACAAACGCGAGAGGGATGGAACTTGCGATTTCCGACCTACTGAAGAATTATCTTTTTCAACAAAAGGTGGACGGAATCGAAGACCGTTGGGCGCAAATTCTTGATAATTCAGGTGGCACAATTCTTCGCGTCCTTAAATACTTTTACGTGGCAAAGAAAGGGCCGGTTCGTAAGTCTCAACTATACAGGAAGCTTAAGGGCTATGCTGCTGAAGTAACCGCACAAAACTTGACTCAAGAGCTATTGGCCTTCTCAGAATTCTATCGATTAGCAAAAACTGCGGATGACAAGAGCACACAAACATTCTTTGAGAATAGAAAGTGCGCGGAGATTTATAGCTACAAAGACCGCTACCAAAAAATAAACCTCAATCTCCAAGCTTTAAAGGAGTTTGGCATAACGCAGTTTTGCCCCACTGCCTATGCCGCCATCGAATGTCTCACAAAAACTGGCGGTGCTGTAAAGCTAGCGGATACCAAGACACTTATTCGGCTCTTTGATTCATTCGAAAAATATCACTTCATAAATAATGTTATGTGTGAACGCGTAGGGAATGAGGTAGAAGAATTGTATGCTGAAACGTCCCTAACGTATTCCCAATCTAACAACTTTACTCAAACAACCGACACGCTTATCAACGAACTCAAGAAGAAGCTTGCCTCCGAGGAAGAATTTATCTCGAAGTTCATTGAGTTGGCCTACTCGATGGAGGACCTGCCAACCCTCTGTTACATCTTTGACCGGTTTAACAATCACGGCCTTGACCCCGGCCAGAGGGTGACAATCTACGATCCCGACCGGAAACTTCTGCGGAGAAATCATAGCATCGAGCATTTCTTGCCACAAAAGCCAGAAGCAGCATTAAAAGTTAAAGATGAGACGCTAGAGGTCATTGATAACATCGGAAATCTTTTGGCTGTATCTTTTCGAACGAATTCTCGTCTTGGCAATGCGAGTCCAGCAAAAAAGATCGAGCGGCTTAAAGGTGAACTCGCAAAAGATGTGCAAAACTTATCGTATGTGAAAGAATTTATTGAGAAGTACGCCGTTGATGCGGCGGCTTGGGATAAGAAGAAGATTGATAAACGCGCGAGAGAGATGGCAGAAAATGCTTACCGAGCAGTTTGGAAGATCGCTTAATAATTTTCAAACTTTGTTCAGCCTTATAATCTCCGTCTCGCACCGAACGACGTGAGTGTTTTGGAGCTTCACAGATTGCGGTGTGTGCAACTATGAGGATTGCACATTACCGGTAACGCCTAACTCAGCCGTTCTATTCAGTCTTTATCGACGAGGACGTTGAGGTAGAGAAAGGCTTTTTATTCATAGCCACTTCGCATTTTTTTGCGGGCGAAACTGCCGATGGCGCGCTGGACATCATTAACCGGGCCGGCAATTCTGCCGGTACGTCTGCGCCACCGCCAGCTTGACGCTCGGATTGCTTTCGGTACATACTCTGACTGAAGCATGAACGCGCAGAAACTGCACAAGCAATTGCTAGTGAAACCGGGGCGACCGGTGGTGCTGGACAAGCTTGACCCGAGTCACACATTCGGCTGGGAAAAAACGGACGCGGTGGCGAAACGGTTGGTTGAAAACACCGCCCGGATCGCAGAGTTGCAATTGCGACTTTTTGCGGAGAACAAGCGCGCGTTGCTGATTATCCTGCAAGGCATGGATGCCAGCGGGAAAGATGGTACGGTCCGGCATGTGATGTCGGGATTGAATCCGGCGAGTTGCCAAGTTACCTCCTTCAAAGTGCCGACGGACGAAGAAATTCGGCATGATTACCTCTGGCGCGTTCACCACGTCGTGCCGGCGCGCGGCGAGATTGGCGTTTTTAATCGGTCGCACTACGAAGATGTTCTCGTCGTCCGCGTCCGGCAACTCGTTCCGAAAGAAATCTGGAAACGCCGGTACGACCAAATCAACGACTTCGAGCAGATGCTCACCGAAAACGGCGTGACGATTCTGAAATTTTTCCTGCACATTGACAAAGCCGAGCAGCGCGACCGGCTCCGCGCCCGGTTGGTGGATCCGGCGAAGAATTGGAAAATCACCCGCAGCGACCTCGACGTGCGCCGGCAATGGGAGGCTTACCAGCGCGCCTACGACGAAGCGCTCAGCCGGTGTAGCACGAAATGGGCGCCGTGGTTTGTGGTGCCGGCGAACAAGAAATGGTTTCGCAACCTCGCCGTCTCCGAAATCGTCCGCGCCAAGCTCGAAGAACTCCATCCGCAATTTCCTAAACCACTTTTTGATCTGACCAAAATCCGGATCGTTTGACCGTACCGATGGAAAGTTCTAACCCATGACAACACTCTACCATGAAGCCAAACGCGCCTACGCCCGCCTCGGTGTAGATACTGACAAAGCCATTCGTGCCGCCCTCAAAGTACCGGTCTCCTTGCATTGTTGGCAAGGCGATGACGTGGCCGGGTTTGAAGTTAAGAAAGGCCCACTCGGCGGTGGCATCATGGCGACCGGTAACTATCCCGGCCGCGCCCGGAATGGCGACGAGCTTCGCGCCGATCTCGCTACGGCAATGTCGTTGTTACCCGGTAAACATCGCGTCAATCTTCACGCCATCTATGCCGAGACAAACGGCAAGTTCGTGGAACGCGATCAGCTGAAACCGGAGCATTTTTCCAAATGGATTGCGTGGGCGAAACGCCGGCGCATCGGACTCGATTTTAATCCCACATTTTTTGCGCATCCCAAAGCCAGTGACGGTTTCACATTGTCACACGTCGATGATGCAACGCGTACGTTCTGGATCCGGCACGGTCAAGCCTGTCGGCGGATTGCCGCAGTGATGGCGAAAGAACTCGGCAGTCCGTGCGTCATCAATCACTGGATACCGGATGGCGCGAAGGATTCGCCGACGGACCGGTGGTCACCGCGCGTTCGCTTGACCGGCGCACTGGACCGGCTGTTGAAGGAGAAATTGCCGGGCGTGGTGGATTGCGTAGAAGGTAAGCTATTTGGACTCGGCAGCGAAGATTATGTGGTCGGCTCGACAGAATTTTATAGTCATTATGCGTTGACGCGCGGCGTGGTGCTCTGTCTCGACATGGGACATTTTCATCCAACCGAGACGATCCACGACAAGATTTCGGCCTTCCTCCAATTCCACAAGAAATTGCTACTGCACGTTAGTCGACCGATTCGATGGGATAGCGATCACATCGTCATCTTCAACGATGATCTCCGAGCTGTATTTCAAGAAATTGTCCGGGGCAACGCGCTTGACCGAGCATTTTTCGCGCTGGATTATTTTGATGCCAGCATTAACCGGATTGCCGCGTATGTAATCGGTGCGCGCGCCGCTCGCAAGGCGTTGCTGGCGGCGCTACTTGAACCCGCCAGCTTGCCGCAATTGGAAGGCGCGCAAAAATTAGCCGCGCTTGAAGACTTAAAAACGATGCCATTCGGCGCGGTATGGGAACAACTTTGCGAGAGTAACGGAGCACCGGTGGATTGGTTTGGTACGGTTCAACGCTATGAAAAAGAGGTGCTCGCCAAGCGGAAATGAGCTTGCACCATTACATTGCCTGCGACCTCGGTGCGGAAAGTGGGCGCGTGATGCTCGGCACGTTGGCCGACGGCAGGCTTACGCTCAAAGAAATCCACCGGTTCCCCAATGGTCCAGTCACCACCGACGGTACACTGCGTTGGGATGTGTTGCGATTGCACGAGGAACTGCGAACCGGTCTCCGCAAGATTGACGTGAAGGTCGAAAGTGTAAGCTGCGATTCGTGGGCTGTCGACTACGTCTGGATTAAAGATAACAAACCCATACGCACCGCGCCATTCCATTACCGGGACGCGCGGACTGATGATTATGAAAAATGTTTTACGCAGGTACCGGCGGAAGAAATCTTTCAAGAGACCGGTATCCAGTTCCTGAGCTTCAACACGCTCTACCAACTCGCTGCTGAATCACCGGAGGTATTCAAAAACGCTGACCAGCTTCTCCTGATTGGTGATTATTTCAATTACCTACTCAGCGGCGTCGCAAAGACTGAGGAATCGATTGCCAGCACAACCCAGCTCTACAATCCACAGCAACACGCTTGGTCGCAGAAACTCATTCGTGGTTTCAAGTTTCCACCGCAAATTTTTCCGGAAGTTGTTCCTACCGGTACGATTCTCGGCCCGGCGCGCGACTTAGCCGGTGCACAAGTCATCGCAACTTGCTCGCACGATACCGGTGCGGCGGTAGCGGCCACACCGGCAGCCGGACGCAATTGGGCGTATCTAAGCTCCGGCACCTGGTCATTGCTCGGCATCGAAACGCAACAGCCAATCATCAATGAAAAAAGTCGGCGGTACAACTTCACAAATGAGATTGGCTACGGTGGCAGCATCCGGTTTCTAAAAAACATCGTCGGCCTCTGGCTGGTGCAGGAATGCCGGCGGGCTTGGGGCCGGTTTGATTATGTCGAGTTGACAAAACTTGCCGAGCAAGCTGCGCCGTCGAAAACACGGATTGATGCGACGGATGTTCGCTTCGGAAAGCCGGGCAAGATGCCAGAAAAGATTGTGGCGTATTGCCGTGAAACCGGCCAGACACCACCGGTGACCGAAGGCGAATTTGTGCGCTGCATTCTCGAAAGCCTCGCGCTGTTGTACCGGCAAACGCTAGAACAAATCGAAGATGTGACCGGCCAATCGATTCAGACGCTCCACATCATCGGCGGCGGCAGTCAGAACACACTCCTCAACCAACTTACCGCCAACGCCACCGGTCGCACCGTCGTCGCCGGGCCGGTGGAAGCAACCGCGGCCGGCAACGTGCTCATCCAAGCCATTGCGCTCGGACATTTGAAAGACCTTGACGAACTGCGCGCTGTCATGCGTAGTTCGTTTGAACTCCAAACCTACCGACCCAAATTATGAAAACATTCCGACACGTGAACTATCTCTGGGACGACGCACTCGCAGCAAAATTGACCGGCGTCGAGCGACTGGTTTATCGCTCGAATCTACTTGGCCGTGACCAGCGCATTACCAACACCGGCGGCGGTAACACGTCGGCGAAGCTCTTGGAAACCGATCCGCTGACCGGTGAAAAAGTTGATGTGCTCTGGGTGAAAGGCTCCGGCGGCGATCTGCGGACTTCCAAACGGGAAAACTTTTCGTCGTTGTATCAAGCGAAGCTGCTCGCGCTGCAAAAACTCTACCGCAACAACGAAGACCAGATGGTGGAGATGTATTCGCATTGCACGTTCAACCTCAACCCACGCGCCTCGTCCATCGACACGCCGCTCCATTCGTTCATTCCGTTCCGGCACGTGGATCACATGCATCCCAACGCCGTCATCGCCATCGCCGCTTCCCGCCACGGTGAAAAACTCACCCGCGAAATTTTCGGCGACGAGATTATTTGGACGCCGTGGCAACGACCGGGGTTCGACCTTGGCTTGAAGTTGCAGGAAGTTTGCCGGCAACACCCAAAAGCTAAAGGCATCATGCTTGGTCAGCACGGCGTAATCAATTGGGCGGATGACGACAAAGAATGCTACGACCGGACTCTTGATTTGATTGAACGCGCTGCCGCATTCATCGAGCAGCATGACAAAGGCGCGAAAACTTTCGGCGGTCAAAAATACCGGACC